>OFEZ01001236.1_pt1 | contig 14560 bp, 9 predicted proteins | sample 1521241 | NCBI WGS metagenome assembly OFEZ01 (sample SAMEA3504099, study PRJEB24116) | mouse gut metagenome | biome: mouse gut; feature: mouse-associated habitat; material: faeces | place: Denmark | collected 2011
ATGTCCAAATAAACGGACTTATAAGGGCGACCAACCCATTTTTTGACTAACACCTTCTTTAAATACTCAATTTCCTCTGCGGTAAGCTCCCCACCTGCCTGAAGTTTTGTATCAATATCGGTAGATTTCTTGCTTTCCCGTATGTTGTCCGCCTGTTCTTGGAATCTTTGCAGCTCACGTTCCTCCGCTGTCAGATTTTCTTTATTGCCTTTACTTATGCCCTGCTTCTTTTGCTGCCATTTACTTTCTAAGGATGCAAGGCTCACACTATTTCTTATAGTTCCAGCAATGATCAATATCAACACCTCCCTGTTCTAAACAGCCTCTATCCATGCCGGAAACAACAAACCGCCACAGGCAGAGAAAGGATATCAGGTTGTTTCGGCAATATGTCTAATTTAGACAGATACCGAAGTGCCTGCCATTTGTTCCGAAGGAACGTCTCACCTGTTTTTGTATATGTTACAGGCTCCTTTACAGTATCTATCTTTATTTCATCAGATCCTGTGCTGTCTGAATCTATGTTATCCTTTAACAATACCTTTCCTTCTTCACTGATCTCCACGGTATCTGTATTGGTACCAGCATTCCTATTTTCTTCAATCCTCTCTTCAAGTTTTTCACGTTCTTCCCTGTGCTTCTGGATAGTCTCCTCACGCTGCACTTCTGCTTCTTCCCTTGCCGCTCTTGCGTCTCCTTCCATTCCTTTGTCTGCTTCCGCCTTATATTCCTCCGCCTTGCCGGAAAATTCACCGGCATACCCCATTGCGCGCTCCATTGTTGCTGTATTGCCTTTGCGCCTTGCCTCCTTATAGACACGCATGGGGGTATCTAGCAGATTCATATTTGTCCTTGCGCCTACAAGGCCTTCCATTGTCTTTGTATTCATAGCACCGCCTCCTGGCCACCATATTTAAGAGTAGTAAAAACCCTCATTTATCTTTTCGGAGGCGGGGATATACGATATTAGGTTTCTGTTTCAAACAGCCGTTTTGATGTCATGTACGGCATCAGGAAACGGCATTAAAATGGATATCACGAAAATGCCTTTTTTTGCTTCTTTATGCACTGCCCCGTTATACCTGTCCACCACATCGCCAACATTCAGCAGGCCGATGCCATGTGCCTGATAATTCCCTTTATCCGTAAAGCTTTCTGTAAACTTTTCCGCCCTGCCCATACTGTTTTTTACTTCCACCAGAAAACATTTCTTTACCGCTTTTGCCTGAATATTGATAAAGCGGCATTCATCTCCCTGCATCCTTCCACACGCTTCCAAGGCATTATCCAATATGTTCCCAAACAATACGCACAGGTCAAACTCATTGATGCAACATTCTCCCGGTATCTGTACATCACATTCCCATTGAATGTTTCCCTCCTTTGCCTGTTTCCGTTTCTGATGCAGAAGTGCATCCACTGCCTTATTCCCTGTCATATCCCCTCCCACATCCAGGGCAATGCCCTCCATATTTTTCAGGTAGCCATCTATCTTCTCCCATTCTTTATTCCGGGACAGCGCCGATAGGGCAATAATATGGTTTTTCATGTCGTGCCGCAGCCGTTCCGACCGTCTGTACTGCTCCGCCAGCATTTTGTAAACCGAAATCTGCGAATGGTACCGGCCGCTCTTTTCCTGCTCCAGATAAATCCGTTCCATCCCAAACACATAAAATCCTGCTGCTGCCATAGAAAGGAAGTCCAAAACCAAGAATTCGGCAAGGCTGAAAATCTGGTCATAATACAGCCCCATGTTGCCCCCGCTCCTGACCATAATGCCATTGCTGGCACCTAAGCACGCCACATCATATACTGCAATGACCAAAAGCAAAGGGACTGTCAATATGACATACCACTTTCTCGGCTTGCCGCAAAAAACATTCTCAAGATGCTCCCACATCCATCGTACAGCCAATATGGCAAAACAATAACCAATACCACTGACCAGCCCAGTCTCCCAGTCTTTAAAAAATGGTTCCGGGATTTTCTTTACTATGTGCAGGAAAAACAGTTCCAGGCAAGATAAAAAAGAGGCAGAGAAATCTGCTGCCAGCCTGACTGCCACCAGCATAGAGGCCGCCAGGATCCTTTTTTCCCTTTCTGATTGGAACAGCACCACCACCAATCCTATGAAAAATACAGGGTACAGAAATACAGAAAAAGGATACAAGCCGGAAGATAACCGCCCCAAAATATTACAACACAGCCAGCCACAAAAGGAAATGGGCAAAAACAGCCAGGCTCTCCTTGGGCAAGCCCCCAAAAATTTTTTACAAAATTTATCCGCTGCCCACAGATACCCCAGGAAGAATGGCGCTAAGATTAAAATATCCGTATAAGCTAAAAGCTGTTTCATAGTATCCCTCCATTTTCCCACATAACCTTAAGCACCTCCTGGACAAACTGCCCATACCTTCTTTTGGCAATCACGATTCTTTCCCCATTTTCCAGGATCACGTCCTGCCTGTTATACCCGTCAACATGTTTTAGATTGACCAGGTAACTTTTATGGCACCTGAAAAACCCTTTATCCTGTAATTTGTCCTCCAACTCCCCTATCTGCCCATAATAAGTAAAAATCCCTTCCAGCCCATGGACATCAACTATCCTTCCTTTTATCTCGAAATAGTATATATCATCAAGAAATAACTTCTTTTTCTGCCTTTCCCTGCTGACAATGATAAATTCCTGTGAACAGCTTCCGGTTTTCAGGACAGCTTTTTGCAGCACACTTTTCAGTTTCCTGTCACCCACGGGCTTCAGCAGGTACTGGAACGCCTCCACGTCATATGCTTCAAACACATACTCCCTGCTGGAAGATACAAAAATAAGTATTTTATCGGTTGCCTTTTTACGGAAAATCTGTGCTGTTTTCATCCCATCCAAATCCTGCATAATAATATCAAGGAAAACGATATCAAAACTTTCCAATGCCTGCAGCAGTTCCCCGCCACTTGGGAACTGGCGGATGATGCATGGTATTTTCATTTCTTCCATAATTTCTTTTATTCTTTTTGCCAGGCTGCAGCATTCTATCACTTCATCATCACAAACCGCTATTGACAGCATTTAATCACCTGCCCTATATAAATATATCGTATATATCGGCCAAAACGGGCATAAGGTTTTGTTGATGCTATGAACGGGCATTACCGCGTAATAACCGTAATCCTTACTGTCCGGGCCAAAACTAATATGGGCAGTCCCATCCAATGGCGCCTGCCCCCGCCACCCGCATATGGTCCCTGGCTTCCCCTGTTTTCCCGATAATTTCCATGGCCAGGCCGCCCGGCCTGCAAAAATGGCAGGCCATGGTCCCCCGTCTCTATCAAAATGCCGCCCGGAACCAGCAAACAGGAAATCGTAACCGTAACTTTTTCCAGTTTTTTTCCCATTCGTCTGTTATTTTTCGTGATTATGTTGTATAATTCTTTTATAAGGCTTAAAAATTAGGAGGAGTAGTAATATGGCAAAAGAAATGATTGCAATGCTTCTTGCCGGCGGACAGGGTTCACGCCTTTACGCCCTTACGGAAAAGCTTGCAAAACCAGCAGTTCCATTCGGCGGTAAATACCGTATCATTGATTTCCCGCTGTCGAACTGCGTCAATTCAGACATTGATACTGTAGGCATCCTGACACAGTATCAGCCGCTGGAGCTGAATGAATACATCGGCAACGGCCAGCCCTGGGACCTGGACCGTCTTCACGGAGGTGTGCATGTGCTGCCGCCTTACCAGAAAGCAAGCGGCTCAGACTGGTACAAGGGTACGGCGAATGCGATTTACCAGAATATATCGTTTATTGAGCGTTATGACCCGAAATATGTCATTATTCTTTCCGGCGACCAGATCTGTAAGCAGGACTACAGCGATTTCCTGAAATTTCATAAGGAAAAGGATGCGGAATTCAGCGTAGCCGTTATGGAGGTCCCCTGGGAGGAGGCTCCCCGTTTCGGCCTGATGGTAGCTGACGAGAACGACAGGATCACAGAATTCCAGGAAAAGCCTAAGAATCCCAAATCCAACCTGGCTTCCATGGGCATTTATATCTTCAACTGGGATATCCTGAAAAAATACCTGGAAGAGGACGAAGCTGACCCTAATTCTGAAAACGACTTCGGAAACAACATTATCCCCAACCTTTTAAGGGACAACCGCCGGATGTACGCTTATCATTTCAGCGGCTACTGGAAGGATGTGGGAACCATTTCCTCCCTTTGGGAAGCAAATATGGAAGTTTTAGACCCCGAGCACAGCGGCATCAATCTTTTCGACGAAAATTGGAAGATCTACAGCCGTAACAGCGGTATGACCGGGCATAAGATCAGCGCAGGCGCTGTAGTGGAAAATGCCATGATCACCGACGGCTGCCGCATCAAGGGGAACGTAAAGCATTCCATCCTCTTTGCAGGCGTCCGGGTAGAGGCTGGCGCTGTAGTGGAAGACGCAGTGATCATGGGCGGCACCCATATCAAGGCTGGCGCTGTGGTGAAACACTGTATTATCGCTGAAAACGTTACAGTCGGCGAAAATGCCGTGGTAGGCGCAATGCCCTCCGGTGACGAAAACGGCGTGGCAACCATCGGTGCAGGCGTCACAGTAGGCGATAACGCCGTGGTAGGCCCCAACGCCATGGTAAAAAATAATATAAAAGGCGGTGAAGAACAATGGTAAAATCAAATACAAGTGCGCTTGGTATCATTTTCCCCAACAGTTATGACTCTCTGGTCCCGGAACTGGTCAACGTGCGTTTGATGGCTTCCATCCCCTTTGCCAGCCGTTATCGTTTGATTGACTTTACTTTATCCAGTATGACCCATGCCAACATTGACAATATTTCCGTAATGGTCAATAACAACTACCATTCCCTTATGGACCACCTGGATTCCGGGCGTGAATGGGACCTGGTGCGTAAGAACGGCGGTTTACATATTTTCCCTCCTTTCGCAGAGAAGGAATCCAAACCTTACATCGGCAGGGTGACTGCCCTGGCAAATATCCTGGACTTTTTAAGGGATGAAAAAGAAAAATACGTGATCATGACAGACACGAACATTGTAGTGAATTTTGACTTCCGTGCGATGTTAAAGGCCCACATTGACAGCGGGGCGGATGTTACGATCGCCTACAATGAGCAGGAGCTGCCTGAAAGCGTTATGACCTACCAGTCCAACGACAAGGGATTTTATTACACCTTTGACATTGAAGAGGGGCGTGTTAAGAAAATCTATGTGAATCCCAGGGTTCCCGGCGTCCAGAATTTCGCCATGAACATCTTTATCATTGAACGGGAAATGCTCATTGACTTGATCAATACCGCATTTGTACGGGGACAGGAATTTTTCGAGCGGGATGTGCTGCTGCCCCAGCTTAACAAGCTGAACGTGCAGGCTTACAAATATGACGGCTATGTGGCGCGTATCAGTGACATGAAGAGCTATTTTGATGAGAATATGAAGCTTCTGGACGACTACAACCTGGATGCCCTTTTCTCCGGCCCTTCCATTTACACCAAGATCCGTGACGACAACCCTACCCGGTACATTGAGGGCGCAAAGGTCCAGAACGTAATGGTTGCCGACGGCTGCGTGATCGAAGGAGAGGTGGAAAACAGCGTGATCTTCCGTGGCGTTAAGATTGCCAAAGGCGCTAAAGTAAAGAACTGTATCCTGATGCAGGACACTGTGGTGGAAGCAGGCGCAAATGTGGAATACCTGATCACAGACAAGAATGTTACTATTACCGCCGGAAAAGAAATGAAAGGGACAGATACCTTCCCGGTTTATATCAGTAAATTCCAGACAGTATAAATATTGCATGGCAGGCTGCTTTCCCTGCCTGCAAAAATTAGGGCCAGGGGTTCTTCCCCTGGCTCCTTTTCATAATAAGCTCTATCCCAATTTCACCTTACTGCGCTTTCTTCCTCTCAGAAGGTCTGCATACCAGAATATAATATCGGAAATGTGATGTAAATCTCCCTCTCTGCTGGTACTTCTCCACTGTTCTTTGTAGGACATAAACCATACTTCCAGGCGGTCTGCCAGCTCAGGCCTTTCCACTGGTTTTCCCTTATTCTCTTCCGCCAGCGCCAGCCCGATTTCGTTGAAAATCCTGATCCCTTCTATGGTAACTATATAGTTCCCAATCTGGCTGCGGGCAGAGCTGTCCATATTTACCCCATTTGCCCGGAGCTGTTCTGAAATTTCCACAAGGGCTGCATCCGACTTGCGGATTTTTTCCACATCCTCAAACCTTTCCAGATTGCGCATTTCCATTTCATTGGCGCCAAGTTCCCGGTTCTCATAGTTGATAACCGCATTCCACCATTCAAACCTGGAATTTTCCGGGATTTTTGCCAGCAGGCCCAGGACCTGCTCAGAGCTGTCCTTAAATTCCACTTTGGAAATCTGCCTGTTTATCTCCTCAAAGGAAATGTTTTCATGGTTCCAGGAAAAAGCAGCCCCGTAAATGATACCGGGAACGGAGTAATCCGGGTTATTAATATGCCCGTGGTCACCCCAGTCTGTGTTCAAAATACCAATCGCCTTATATTTCTGGGCATAGGAACACATTCTGGTAATATTCAGGTAGGAGTTCTCTATCAGGTTCATCCACTCATTCCAGCCGCACACACCGGGACAAAGATACTGCTTCACGCCTGTCTCGGCCATTTTCCGGGATTCATCCTCCCTCTGGTTGGGCGCATAACCCCAGTTCAGGCAGATAACCTCTTCCGGGAGCTCTTTTACAAGTTCAGGCTCTCCCACGATCACGTCTCCCCAGAACATAGGCTGTTTGCCCTCTTCCACCAGGAAATTGCACAGATCCTTTACATAATCTATATAAATCCGGTGCACGCCCTTTTCATCCGCCAGGGCTTTTGACTTCCCTTTTCCCAGGTCAAAGGTTTCATCTGCACAAAGGTTAAACTTATTGGAGGTAAACAGGGCCATATATTCCTTCAGCATTCCCTTGACCATGGGCAGCACCCTCTGGTCAGAGACATTCACCGTATGGTGTGCCATTCTGTCAGAGAAGGAGAAAGGCTGCTTTTCGGAATCCTCCATCTCGCACAGATGGCCATAGCTTTTGGTGGAAAGCAGTTTATAGAGATGGCCGAAGCTGGACAGGGAAGGAACCAGTTCCACATAGCGTTCCCTGCAGTAAGCGTCCAGTTCCAGTATTTCTTCCGCCGTAAGGGGCGTTTCATCCCGCCACATTTCGGAGAATCCCTCAAACATATAGGTATGTTCAATATAAAGCTGGAACTCGTTGATTTTATAACGGCTCAGCAGGTCCGCCAGCTTTTTCAGGTATGGCAGCTTCTGGACACGCCCCCTGGTCTGGTCAAAATAATATCCGCGGTGAGGGATGTCCGGCTGGTCGTTGATGGTAAGGCAGGGAAGCACGCCGCCGCACTGCTCGATGATCTGGCAGAGGGTCTGGACACCGTACATCAGCCCCTGCCCGCTGCCTCCCTTTACTTCAATCCCTTCCTCCGTTATCCCAAGGCGGTAGCCCTGCCCTTCCGGTCCAGGCACAATGGCCAGGTAAATATCCCCCTTCTTCTGGGCTCCCTTTACTGCCGCCGGCCTTATGCCTGCCCACTTAGCCGCGCATTCCCCAACCAGGGATATAAAAACCCCTTCGCTTTCACGGATCTGCGGATCTAACACTATGCGGGTACGGTGGCTGATAAAAAATTTCCCCTCTTTGTTCTCCAGTTTTTTTGGTTTTGGTATTATATACATTCTATTTCTCCTTTCCAGATCAGCTTTCCACTGTCCATCAGCAAAAGCTCATACTTTCCCTTCTGTTCCGTCCATTTCCCGTTCCCATTGTAGAGGGCAAAAAACTCCCGGCCTATGGAAACGGTTACTTTCCTTTTTTCTCCCTTTTTCAGCCAAACTTTCTGGAACGCCTTCAGTTCCCGCACCCTTGGGACCCTCCGTGACGTGAGGACGCTGCGGTAACACTGCAGCACAGCGGCATCCTCCCAATCCCCCCGGTTCTCTACCTGGCAGGTGAGGGTAATCCCCTCCTTTGTTACTTCTGCCTGAAAATCCCGGAAGCCAAACCGGGAATATCCCATCCCTTCCCCAAAAGCATACAACGCCCCTTCCTTCTGGTCGCAATAACTCATGGCCTGGTAGGATTTGGGATGGTTATAATAAACCGGGAGCTGCCCTGCGCTTCTTGGCAGGGACACCGGGAGCCTGCCAGAAGGAGATTTCTTTCCGTATATCAGCTCCGCAAGGGCCTCCCCACCCAGCGGGCCGGGATAGAAGGCATACAGCAGCGCGTCCGAAACTTCCGCAAGCCCTGATACTACATAGGGCCTGCCTGCGATTACCAGCGCAACGGTCTTTTTGCCCTGTTTCTTTGCAAGCGCCAAAAGAGCCTCATCCTCCTCTGGCAGGCCAAGGGTTGAGGAATCTACCCCTTCCCCACAGTCCATCTGCATCACGCCGCTTTTTACCGCTGCGCCGTTGCTGTCAAAAACTGCCCCCTCAAACCGGCTGGAAGAGCCGCCTGTGGCAAGAATCACCACATCACTCCAGCCTATCACTTCCTCCGCCTCCTGGGATACTTGTCCCTGGTAGAGGCGAAGCTGCCTGCCCTGGGCTTCCTTCAACAGCCCCTGCCAGAGAGTAACCCCCTCCCCTTCCCTTAAGGGCGGGGAATAGTCGCCAATCTGGCGGTAAATATGGTTGGCATTGTGTCCCATCACTGCAATTTTCACCCCAGGGCCTGCCAGGGGTAAAAGGCCGCCCTGGTTTTTCAAAAGGACAGGGCTCTCCTGGGAAAGCCGTTTCGACTGGGGATATTCTCGGTAAGGATATTGCCGGAAACAGGATTCCTCCGGGAAATGGCACGTCCTTTTCCCATCCGCCCCTATGTAAGGTGCGTCAAACAGCCCCAGTTCAAATTTCAGTTTCAAAACCCGGACCACCGCCCGGTCAATTTCTTCCTCTGTAACCAGCCCCCGCTGCAGTGCTTCCGGCAGCCTGGAAAAGGCGGTATCCCAAAGCCCCACATCCACCCCGGAGGAAAGGGCAAGGGCGGCGGAAGCCGCATTGTCCTGGGTAATGGTATCCAGGCGGTCCACAGCAGTGCCGTCTGCCATCACAATGCCGTCAAACCCAAAATCCTGCCGCAGTATGTCGTTTAGCAGATGGGAATTTGCATGGCAGTAAACGCCGTCGATCTCATTATAGGCCGCCATAATTCCCTTTACACCCGCTTCACAGCACTTTTTCCCGGCGGGCAGGTGGATCTCATAAAGCTCCTTTTCCCCGATACGGGCGGCGCTGGCGTTAACGCCCCCGGTAGTCTCCCCCTGGGCGCAGAAGTGCTTCGCCACAACACCCACCCCGGCAGCCTGGATCCCTTCCACGGCAGCCTTTGCAAAACAGCCTGCCAGATAGGGGTCTTCACCAAAACACTCCTCGCTCCGCCCCCATCTGGGATCCCTTAAAATGTCCAGGGCGGAAACCAGGGCCAGGTCAACCCCCATGCCCTTTAGCTGTTCCCCGCAGACTCCCGCCGCATCCTTTAGCAGGGACGGGTCAAAGGTAGCCCCAGTGGCAAGGTTTACCGGCAGCAGATAGCCGTCCAGGGCCTGATGGCCGTGGGGACATTCGCTGCTGTGCAGCATGGGAACCGGGAGCCTGGCATGTTCCAGTACGTATTTCTGCATCAAGTTGTATGCCTTCACCGCCAGCTCACCGGAAAGCCCGTTCCCATAGTTTCTCTCTGACCAGGGATCCGCCCGGAAAAGCCCGTACAGGACGCCAAGGCCGCCGCAGGCCTCCACTTCCGCCTTAAATTCATCGGAAATCCGGATCTCACAGGCACCTGTCCCATCCCTGCCCACTTCATAGCACCGGAACCCATAAAGCCTCTGGCATAGCTGCCCGGCCTTCTCCTTCAAAGTCATCTGCCCCAGCAGCTCTTTGGCCCTCTCCAAAGCAGACTTTTTCTCCTTATCCATTAATTCCTAACTCCCTCTTTCATCCTCCCCGGCACAAGACCTGTTTTCTTAGCCAAACTGCCGTATGACTTCCTGTTTTCATACGGCAGCTTTGTTATTACAATAAGCCGGCTCGCGTAGCGTGACGGCGTTTGTTGGCTATACAATTTTCACTGTAACAATTTCGTAAGGCTTACAGGTAATGGTAATTTTGTTTCCTTCTGTCTTTGCCTCTTCTATCTCTTCTTCCAGCAGGTTGCAGACATAAGCTTTGGTAAAATCCTTGTTCACAGTAAGGGTGGCTTTTGTAAGCGCGTTCTCCGATTCGTACATGCGCAGCACTGTACCTTCCCCTGATTCCGCCCGCTTGATGGTTTCCAATATCACATTGTCCCTGTCCACAGATGCCATGCCAAAGCTTCTTCCCGCCTGGCCGCCGGAGACTGCAATGGCTGGCTGGTTCAGCTTATAAGCCTCACTTACGGTGCCTGCCTGGCGCCATCCCTCCTTATGGGGATAAATGGCGTAGGTAAATACATGCTCTTCCTGGTCTGTCACCGGGTTCGGCTCAATGCCGGACTTAATCAGCGTCAGTGCCATATTGGAGTCCTTCACGGAATGCCCGTACTTACAGTCATTTAAAAGGCTCACACCGTAGTGGCCTTCCGACAGGTCCATCCATTTCTGCCCGCAGCTCTCAAACCGTGCCTTATCCCAGCTTGTATTCTGATGCACCTTTCTGGTAAGGTTCCCGAACTGGATATCAAAGGATGCCTCATCTGTATGCACAGCCACCGGGAAATGCACCTTCAGAAGATGCTGGTGTTCCTTCCAGTCAACCCAGGTATCAAAATCGATCCTGCGGCTGTGGGCATAAAAATGGATCTTCTGCCGTATGGTAGAATTGCTGATTTTCCTCTCAAGCTCCAGGGTCATCCGCAAAGGCCCCTTTTCCACCCATTCCATCCGCTCCAGCCCATCCGCATCCCAGAACTTTTCTGTATAGTAAATGTCAATGTCCCAGTTATCGTAGTAAATGGGTTTATCCTCATACATACGCATGAGATTCGCCCGCTTGCCTTCCTGGATGATTTCCCTTTCGTTTTCCTTATCATAAATACTGGTAAAAAGCCCCTGCCTGTCCAGGTGTACCTGATAATAAGGCGTCTCCAGAAAATACTCCCCTGTGAGCTTAAAGGGGGTACCGGCCTCTGCCTCCGGTAGGCCTGTGGCTATCCCAAAGGTTTTATAGCCCTTGGCAGGCAGCCCTTTTACATAAACCACAGCGCCCTCCGCCGTCTGCTGCACCGGATAGAGATTTCCTTCCCCGTCCTCAAGCGCCAGTGCCTTTATGTCTCCCAGGCATACCATATCGCTCCGTTCTTTGCCGGTGGTGTTGAAAACCGTCACCCCATCCCCGGCCCCGGCCAGTGCCCTTACCCTTTCCGTTTTCAGGGAAGCTGCTTTTTCGGAGATTTCTCCGTATTCCTTTTTGGTCACTTCGTAGACTTCGTGGATAGAAGATCCCGGGAGAATGTCATGGAACTGGTTCAGCAAAATGGTCTTCCACATTCCCTCCAGATCCTTTGCCGGGTAAGGCAAAAGCCCTTCCGCCATTACTGAGAGAAGCTCCAGGTCCATCATGGCAAGCTCCGACTTCCGGTTAGACCGCTTATTCCTTGCCATGGAGGTGAGGGTTCCCCGGTGATATTCAAAGTAAAGCTCTCCCTCCCACACAGGAAGCCTGCGGTTATCTTTTACCCGGCGCTCCAATTCCTCAAAATAAGTGCGGGAAAATTCCTGGCGCACCGTAGGGATTCCCTTGACCCCCTTTTCCATACGCTTGGAGGTTTCCAGCATTTCCCTGGTAGGCCCGCCGCCCCCGTCCCCATAGCCATAGGAAACCAGAATGTCATTGTTAATATCCTTATTCTGGTAGCGCTGCCAGCCGCCCATGATGGCATCCGCATGAAGCCTTCCATTGTAGGTGGTAAAGAAATTCTCCACCGGCTGCCCCACATCCAGGGTAGTAACCAGGTGGGTGAGCACCTCCGTGCCGTCAATGCCCCTCCACATCATGGTGTCATAGGGTACTTTGTTAAACTGGTTCCATGCCAGCTTGGTAGTCATAAAATAATCAATGCCGCATTTTTTCAAAATCTGGGGCAGGGCACCGGAATAGCCAAACACGTCAGGCAGCCACAGGATCCTGCTGTCTGCCTCCTTGCCGAATTCCTCCACAAAGAACCGCTTTCCATGGATAAACTGGCGGACCAGGGATTCCCCGCTGGTCAGGTTGCAGTCCGCTTCCACCCACATACCGCCCTCCGGCTCCCAGCGTTTTTCCTTCACCCGGCGCTTTACCTGTTCATACAGTTCAGGATAGCGCTCCTTTAAAAACGCATAAAGCTGGGGCTGGCTGGACATAAATTTATAGTTAGGATACTCTTCCATCAGCTTCAGTACTGTGGCAAAGCTCCTGCCAACCTTTTCCCGGGTCTGTTCCACAGTCCACCACCACGCCACGTCAATATGGGTGTGCCCAATACAGGTGGCGATCACATCGCGGTAACCCGCCAGATCTGAATACAGGGTCTTGTCAATATAGTCGGAAGCCTCCCTCAAAGACTCGTAAAAGCTGTCGGAATAGGGCGTGCGCAGATCCAGGAAGTTTATGGTATCATTTAAGATATCCTCAATATCCCTCCTGTTCTTGTCATCCTTATCCATCCTTGGGAACGCCGAGAGGGGAACCCACAGATCATAGTAAAGCTTCTCAATCTCCGGGTCTACTTCCCGCATATCCACAATCAGGTTAAATTCCGTATGCAGTATGCCAGTATAGGCTTGGAGCTCCAGAAGGATCTCCTCCCCTGCCTGGGCTGTGCCGGGAAGCAGGGCTTCCCTGTGGTTCATGTCGATCCCCTGCACAGCCTTTCCGTTAACAAACAGAAGGAACTGGGGATTTTTCGCATCATCCCACTCTTCAATCTGGGTGCTGACATGAAGCCAGATGGGCTTTCCCGCCAGCGCCTGCGGCAGGGTAAAGGCCGTTTTAAACCAGTAGTGCCGGTCCTTCCCGTACCAGTGCATGGTTTTGCTGTCAAATTCCTGCCAGGGGCTTTTGTCTTCCTGCGCATCGGCGGGATGTATAAAATTTCCTTCCTTGTACTGCCATTTTTCGATAGGGAATTTCTGTTTTACCTTTAACTTATTCAGTTGGTCGCAAATTACCTTGACTCTTTTATCCAAAAAATCCATTTCTTAACCCTTTCTTCCCAAGGCGCCCCTTATTTCATGCGGTGTTCCTTCACATACCCCACTAATTCATCTACTGTAGTAAACGCAATGCCTGTAACTGTATCGGCACAGCCATAATAAACGGCAATCCTGCCCGTGTCGGCGTCTGCAAGGGTTGCGCAGGGGAATATCACGTTGGGTACGTCGCCTACACACTCATAATATTCCCTGGGAGAAAGAATATAATCCCTTGAACGGTGCAGTACCTTCCAGGGCTGTTCCAGGTCCAGCAGCGCAGCCCCCATGCGGTAGGTGTAGCCGCTGCAGGTGGTGATCACCCCATGGTAGATCAGAAGCCAGCCTTCATCGGTTTCAATGGGAATCGGCCCAGGCCCGATCTTGGTGCTCTGCCATGCGGAATAATCCTCCTTAAAAGGGCTCATCACATGGCGGTGCCTGCCCCAGAATTCCATATCCTTGCTCTGGCTGATGAAAATATCCCCGAAAGGCGTATGCCCGTTGTCGCTGGGCCTGCTGAGCATCATATACATGCCATTGATCTTCCTGGGGAAAAGCACGCCGTTTCTGTTAAACGGAAGGAAGGCGTTTTCAAGCTGTACAAACTTCTTAAAGTCAAAGGTATATGCCACGCCAATGGTGGGGCCGTGATAGCCATTGCACCAGGTAATGTAATATCTGTCCTCAATAAAGCAAACTCTGGGGTCATAACGGAACTCTCTCTTTAAGACCTCGTCCTGTGCCCCTTCAAATACAATAGGTTCGTCCTCAATTTCCCAATGGAGCGCATCCTTGCTCCTGCCTACGAAAATGTCCATGCTCACAGATCTGCTGTCGCACCGGAACACTCCCACATAGCCGTCCTCAAAAGGGACTACCGCGCTGTTAAAAACGCTGTTGGATATTTTGTTCCCATCCCTGCCGATAATGGGATTCTTGCTGTAACGCCACAGGGGTAACCTTTCGCCCTCAGGCTTTTCCTCCCAGGGAATACCCGGCAGGGACTGTCCTATTATTCTGCTCATAACCAAGCCTCCATCTGGTCCCCATCCCCAGCTTTCCCCGTTCCGGGAACTGGTTTGGGACCCCACAATTTTGTGAAAATGGCCGCCAGCCCTTAAATGGGAAATGATCAACTGTTTACAGCAATCTGGCGGCAACTTTTGTTGCAATTAAATGTTAATATTATATAACAGCTTTGTCAATATCTTATTAACGCTAATTATGTGTTTTTTGTGCATTTTTCCATTACAAACAAATTTTTCCACCTTTTTTATCTACTTTTCCTACATATTTTATATTAATATAAATTAATTTAAGGAAAATAA
>OFEZ01001240.1_pt1 | contig 14534 bp, 8 predicted proteins | sample 1521241 | NCBI WGS metagenome assembly OFEZ01 (sample SAMEA3504099, study PRJEB24116) | mouse gut metagenome | biome: mouse gut; feature: mouse-associated habitat; material: faeces | place: Denmark | collected 2011
GGGGCGGCGCAGCCGCCTCCTCCACTGGGCGGCGTCCGCCCCGGACCGGTGGATCATCGAGGACGACTACGACAGCGAGTTCCGCTGGTCGTCCCGGCCCATCCCGGCCATGCAGGGTATGGACCGGGCGGGGCGGGGGGTGTACCTGGGCACCTTCTCCCGGTCCATCGCCCCCGCCATCCGGGTGGCCTACATGATCCTGCCCCCCCCGCTGCTGGAGCGCTACCGGCGCACCTTCTCCCATGGGGCGTGCACCGTCTCCCGGTTCGAGCAGGAGAGCCTGCGGCGGTTCCTCACCCAAGGGCTGTACGGGCGGCACCTGCGGCGGACGGGGAACCTGTACCGGAAAAAGTGCGCCCTGTTCGCCGGGGCCCTGTCCGCCATCCCCGGCGCGTCCGTCTCCGGGGCGGGCGCGTGGGTTTCCGGCGGCACGGTCTGGGTGGCGGACGGCAGGAACGCCGTCTCCGCCGGGGACTGGACGGGCCCCGTCCCCAGGGCGCAGCCCGCCAGGGCCAACGCCCAGACTGCCGCCAGCAAAAAGGCATAGATCCGTTTCAGCATGGATATCCCTCCTTACGCCTGGGCGGCGGGTTCGGCCTCCAGCTCCACCGGAAGGCCGTTTACCTCCACCCCGTCCCCGGCGGGTATGAGCAGGTAAGTGCGCCCCTCCAGCACCCGGGACTCCACCTGCCCGCTCAGCTCGGGCTTCACGGTGATGGTGATCTCCCCGGCCTTGATCTGGAAGCGTCTGCTGTCGATCAGGTTGGCCGGGTCCACCGCCGCCTCCTGGCCCAGACGCTGGCCGCAGTAGTCCTGGAAGGCGGACACCCGCTCCTCCTCAATGCCGCACTCCCGGAGCATCCCGCCCACGTCCCGGGCCGTCACCGTCAGCGGCTCCGGGTCCTTGCTCTCCTTGTGCAGCTCGATCCGCTCCCGGAGCTGTTCGTGGACGGCCTGCACCAGCTCCATGCTGCACTCCGCGCCCAGGGCGTCGGTGAGGGCGGTCTCAAAGGCCTCCCGCTGCTCCGGGGCGGACAGGGGCGGCTCCGTCCCGAACACCCCGCTGATGAACTCCCCGTGGAGCAGCTCCGGCTTGCGCACGTAATACAACGCGTTGTAGAGGTTGGGGGCGCGGTCGTCAAAGGCGGGCCACAGGAAGCCCACCTCCGGCGGGGAGGCCAGCCGTCCGGCGGTTTTCACGTGGAGGGCGTTTTCGTTGGGCACGTAGCCCAGCCCTGGCTTCCCCTCCCGCATGGGGCAGACGGCGCACAGCAGGTAGGAGTACACCGTGTCGGAGGAGTCGTCCAGCACCTCGTCGTTCCTGGTGCGGAAGGGCACGTCATAGCTCTCCTGTGCCAGCAGGATGAGGTAGCTGTCCTCCCCCAGCTCCAGGTTTTGGATCACCGTCTCGTAAAACTCCCGGCGGGCGGCGGCATCCTTCAGCTTGGCGTCCCGGAGGGCCAGGAGCCGCTTCAGCTCCTCGCTCTCCGCGTCCTCCAGGTACACCAGCACATCACCCTTCTGAACGGTATCGCCGACCTTTACTGCCACTTCCGCCACCTTCCTGGATTCCTTCACCTCCACATTGTAGGGGTCACTGCTCTCCACCACCCCTGACCCCCGGATCTTGGCGGTGATGGTGCCTGACTGCACATACACCGTGGCCACCTCCGGCAGGGAGTAGTTCATAAAAGTATTGGAGAAAAAGGTCAGTATCAGCATCACCGTCAGAAATATGATCGCCGCCGTCTTCACCCATTCCCGCTTTTTGCTTCCGTTCTCGTTCATCGCTCTTCCTCTCCTAAATATGATTCCATCAACCTTTGATGCCGCCCTGGTACGTGATTCCGTCCACCAGATACTCCTCGCCGTACAGGAAAATCAGCAGGCTGGGCACCATGTAGATGGTGGCCACCGCAAAGGCCAGGCCGATCTCCCCTGCATTGATCTTGCTCAAAAACACCGACAGCGGGTGGGTCTGAGGATCGCTGAGCAGTATCAACGGCTGCTCCACCATGTTCCAGTAATCAATGAATATCAGAATTGCCGCAGAGTACAGCGCGCCCTTGCACAGGGGCATGCATATTCTGCGGTAGATCTGCCATTCCCCCGCTCCGTCGATCTGTGCCGCCTCCATCACCGAATCCGGAATCCGGCGCATAAACTTGGTCAGAAGGAACACGGCAAAAGGAGAAAAAATTCCCGGCAGCCAGATGGCCCAGTTGGTGTCCAGCAAGTTCAGAAAATCGCTCACCAGATAGTTGGGCACCAGCGTAACCTGATAGGGCATCAGCATCAATATAATGTAGGCAAAGAAAATTATCTCCCGTATCCTTCCCCGGTACCTGGTAAAGCCATAGGAGGCCAGAGAGGCCACCAACAGCTGAAACACCACAATGGGTCCCGCCAGTATAACGGAGTTCCAGAACTTCAGCAGATAATCCGGGCTCTTGAACAGCACCGTGCCGTACTGGCTGAAGGAAACCATGTCCGGAATAAATTTCAAGTTCACCTTCTCCGCTATGTACACCTTGCCCCCGTTGGCATCCGTGGCAAAGACAGAGCCGTAATTGGCTGAGATCTCCGAGGACGCCATAAAGGAATTGGTAATGGTCAGAACAATGGGCAGCAGGAAGAGGAAAGCGAATGCCGCCGCCAGCGCCGTTGCCATGGCAATCTTGGAGGTCTGCCACATCTTCCTGCGCTTTGCCGCCCGTCGGTCTGCAAGTATCCGATCCCCTCCGGGAACACGCTCTTTTTTCTCACTCATCCTTCCACATCCTTTCCAAAGCGGTTCTCCGTGACAAACAGGATACCGATGATCACGATCATCACCAGGGACATCAGTATGGCCGCTGACGACAAGGTGGGATAGTCCAGTGACTTGAACTTATTGTTCATAAAATGCTGGAGCGTGTAGATGGAATCATAGGGATGATCCCCCGTCAGCAGGTACACCTCCCTGAATATCTTAAAGGAACTGATCAGGGACATGATGGTCACAAACAAAAGGGTGGAGGACAGATAGCGGATCTTTATGTAGAAAAAAGTCTGCAGGGGCGTGGCGCTCTCCAGTCTGGCCACCTCCAGGATATCCCTGGGAATACTGGCCAGGGCCGCCATAAACATAATCATATTGTACCCCAGGTTCTTCCACAAGAACAGGATAACCACCACGATCAGCGCATAATCAGACTTTATCCAGTCAATCTTCCTGCCTCCCAGAGCCATAAGCACCTCGTTGACCGCTCCGTTGTAATGAAAAAGCACTTGCCATATCAAAACAATAGAAGCCACCGGCACCATCATGGGACTCAGAAAAAAAGTCCGAAACTGACTCCGAAAAGGCAGCTTTGTGTCCAGCACAATGGCCAGCAGCAGAGAGAGCACCACAGCCAGAGGCACCGCCGCCACAGAAAAGGTAAAGGTATTGACCACCGCCGTCTTAAAGGCGGAGTTTCCCATGGTATACTTATAATTTTCAAAAAGCACAAAATTGTTGGTGATGGGACTGTCCACCAGAGAATATACCACCACCACCAGAAAAGGAAGGATGAAGAATGCCATCACGCCCAGGAAACTGGGCAGGATAAATGCCCCTGAGCTCAGTTTCAGCTTCCGCGTCCTCCTTGTGGTTTTGATATGAATCTTATCTTCATTTTTCTGCTTCTTCTTCACTTTCGCACCCCCTGCCCGCCCCGGGCGGCCAGTTTTACAGCCCGCCTGAAACTAATTACCCTCGCTCACATAGAGCTCAACACGGCTCTGAATCACGCTCACGGTCTCCTCCACCGATTTCTGTCCCTTGAAGAAGGCCTCCGCCTCCTCTGTCACAATAGTTGAAACATTGCTTCCATAGAGATCCGGCGCAGGTTCTGCCACCTCCAGCAGATGCATCACGATATCCACCTCTTCCTGGGTGGCCTGCCGGTAGGTATAGGACCATCCGTCCTCATAGAACACCGTGGAAGAGCCGCCCATTGCGATGGCATTCCCCTCTGAATCCAGAATCAGCTCACCGTTCTCGTCTGTGAGATACTCCACCTTCACAGCCTCCTCTGCCAAGGCCTGCAGTCTGTCCTTCATCACGGGAAAACCGCTGCTGTTAAACCTGCTGCCCTGATCCTTCAGCAGGCAGCTCTCAATGAATTCCCATGCGCCCTCTTTCACCTTCGACTTGGAAGTGATGGCCAGCGCCTGGGAGGAACTAAGCTTACATCCGCTTCTTCTGTCCGCCGTGGGAAATCCGATATAAGTTACTTCCCCGCCAAAGAGCTCCGGATAAATCTGTATGTCTTTGAAGTCGGAAATATACACCGTCTCCATAAGGACCTGCCCCTTCTGAATCTTAGTGGCGGTGGAAGTATTATCCGACGCATAGTCATACTCGTCAGGAAAACTCTTCACAAACTCCAGCAGATGCTTAAACTCATCGGAGTTGAAATTGCATTTCCCCGTCTCCCAGTCCACAAAGGCATCCTCATTGCTGTTCAACAGATAGTAGAGAATCTGCTGCTTGGTAGCCCCCTCAAACATGGCCGCGTCCGGATGAGCCTCTGCGTAAGCAATCATCTCCTCCAGGGTCCAGCCCATCTGGGCGCCTACATCCTCCGCTTTTCCCGCCACTGTCTGCAGGGCAACCGACGCAGGAATACTGATCAGAGAACCGTTATAGCTGTAGGCTTCCAGGATATTCTCCAAAAACTGAGAGCGATCCAGAACAGCGCTGTCCTCCAGATAGCCGTTCAGATCCTCAAAAGCCCCCTTTGATGCCAGCTGCTTAAAGTTCAGACCGGACAGGTCAATAATGTCGGGGCAATTGCCCGATGTGATATCATTGTTCAGACTGGTCACTGCATCCGACACCAGGCTCACATAGTCATTTCCGTCCCAGTTATCTGTATTCAGATACTCTTTTACGGTGACATGGTATTTGTCGCTGTTTCTGTTGAAATTCACTATCAGGGCCTTAAGATTGTAACCTCCGCTGAGGGTGGCCACCACAATGGTCTCCTTCTGAGGCACCTGATCCGCAGCTGTCTTTGTCAACAGCACAATGCCGCTGTTGGAAGTATCCTCCCAGTCCTCCACCACCGCCAGAACCCGTCCGTCCTCCAGCACACCTACGGATCTCACATAATTTCCGTTGATGTCGCTGTCCAGCCAGCGAAAAAGCTCCTCCTTTGTCTGTGATGCCAGGTCATACTCATACATCGCCTCACCGTCAAATGCCAGAAAGTCCTTCTCCTTCCCCATGGTCAGCTTTTCGCCTCTGGCTCCCGGGAAATCCTTGTAGACCGCACCTGCCTTTACCCCGTCAAAATCCACTTCCGTCAGAACATAGCTCATGGTAGCGGCTTCCCGGCTGTAGCCGCAGAAATACACTTTACCGTCCCGGCCCTGCCCCAGAGCCTCCGCATTGACGGTGGTTGTGGGTACCGTCCCCTTGTAGCTTCCTTCCTCATCGTAGAGCAGAATACCGGATTCAGCAGATATATAGATCCTGCCCTTCTCGTCCAGAGCCAGGGAACTCACATAGAAGCCAAATTCCGGATCTCCCTGGACCTGTTCCGTGATATCCTGAGAAAATATATTCTTCCCCTCTTTGTCAAACCTGGCCAGATACACGGTCTGTTTATAATCTGTAATAAAGCTCTCTGCCCCTGAACTGTTCTCCCCTCCGGCTGCTTCACCGGCTGCTGTGCCGTCCTCCGCCCCGGCGCTGTCACCGGCTGCTGTGCCGTCCTCCGCCCCGGCTGCTTCATCGGCACTCATATCATCCCCCAGGCCGCCAAAGTCACCATAACTTGTCACTGACAGCAGAGCGGTCATTCCTCCGTCCTCAGTCAGAACATAACTCCTGACATTCCAGCCCCCGTCCTTGGGTCCCTCCCACTGAATGGGAGTCTTGGTAAAAGAGCCGTCCTCCAGAGAATACCTTCCCAGAGTCTGGGTGGAAGTCCCCGCCGCCTCGTCATAATCATAAAGAATAGTGCAGAGACTGCTGCCGTCCAGAACAGTGTCGTAATAGGAAAAATTCTCCACCCCAACAGTGACATATTCCGGCACCCAGACCCATTCTGCCGCCGTGCTGACGCTGTCAGCGGGCTCATCCTCACCGCAGCCGGCCAGCTGCAGGGTCATCACGGCTGCCACCGCCAAAGCCCCCAGACGCCGGAGCAGTCCAGTTCTTTTTTTCATCATCTTACCTCCCCGTCCACTCAGAGCGGACTGATACAATTTAGGAAATGCTTTCCGTCAGGATATTTATAAGATTTACACCTTACTCAAATATCACTCCCCTTCGGAAATATGTCCAAACCAGAAAGACTGTTTCCCGCCAAAAAAACTGCAGGACCTGCCTCCGGCACATATAGAGTATATCACACTCTCCCAAAATTGCACCTTAAGATTTTATGAATTACAGAGAAAGAAAGCTTAAAATTGCAATAACTCTGTAACAACTCTTCATTTTATCCGAATGTACATCTTGCCCAGTTCCCGCTTCCGCTTTCTGTGCCGCAGCATGCTGCCGACCCGGTTGTAAAACCAGAAAGATTCCACCAGAATGCTGTTGGCTCTGCCGATCCTGCTCTTGGTGGTGTGGGTATAGTACTCCCCGCCGCAGACACAGGACTCCTGGCCCTTCTCTTTCACAAGCCGGATTAAATCCGATTCACAGGCAATTTTTCCCTGGAATTCCGTAAATCCAAGCCCCACACAGTCGGGTCTGTGGGCGTCGCTTCCTCCAAAGGCAGGCTTCCCGTATTCCTCCGCAATCTCCATGGCCCTTGCGTTGCTCTCGTGGCTCTCGCAGGCGTTAAATCCCTCCAGAAAGTCAAATCTGTCCATCACCGCCAGACAGTTCCTGTGCTTCCTGGTGTTGGTAATACTAAGGTATTTCTCCCCGCAGGGATGGGCAGGACCCAGGATCCCTCCGTGCCTGTGGACAATCTCTATCAAAAAGAGCACGGGAAGCCCCCGCAGCTCCAGAATCTTCAGCTTCACACCTTCAGGCATGATCACAAGGATATGCCCGGCGTCAATGGTATCATATTCCACGCCCTTCAGCACCAGGAAATCCTTCTCCCCGGCGTCTTCCTGCTCCCAGGGAGTATCTTTCTCCCGGAAGGCGTCCCTTATTTTTTTCCACGCCCGATAGCCGTTGTAGGAGTCATGGTCGCTGACGAGCATCCCGTCAAACCCCATCTCCTGCAGCCTGGCGGCAAATTCCGCTATGGGCACCTTTCCGTCCAGGGACCCCTCCTTTGTATGGCAGTGCATGTCAAACTTCATTTTTATCCCCCCCAATCAACAGTTTACAATTATTTTAATACGGCAATCCATCCCCTGGAAATCAGTTTCAGTCCACACTCTTCAGGGACTCCGTCATACTGATATGCTCCAGCTTCCGGCCCATTACCCGGTTCACAAACCAGGCAAAGACCAGGGTGAGCACCCCGCTGTAGAGATAACTCACCGGCTTCACATAAGCCACAAAATTCATCATGTCCACCTGGATCTCATTCATCACAAACCAGTGCAGACCGCGCCCCAGCACAAGCCCCAGGGCCAGGCCCATAGCCGTGAGCAACACATTTTCCCGGAACACATAGGCCGCCGTCTCTTTACGATAAAACCCAAGCACTTTGATGGTGGCGATCTCCCTGATCCGCTCAGTGATATTGATGTTGGTCAGATTGTACAGCACAATAAACGCCAGACCCGCCGCACAGAAGATCACAACAACAACAATAATATCCAGACTCCGGAGCATATTGCCCAGACGCTCCATGGTATCCGCATTCACCGTGACATTTGTCACCTGCTCCATCTGCATCAGCAGGGCGGCGGCCTCATGGATGACATCTTCCCCGGAGGCTGTCCCGGGCTCCGGCTCCTGCAGGTTCAGATACACCGTCTTCCGCTCCGGTTCCTCCCCCATCTGATCCACCCAGGTCTCCTCACAGATATGGACATAGTCATAGATATAGTTTTCATACACCCCTGTGACCACTGCCGTCAGGGTCCGCATATGCTGATCCCTGAGTGTCACCGCATCTCCCACATGGATCCCCCACATCCTGGCCAGTTTATCGGATACCACCGCTTCCCCGAAAGCCGGATAGGGAATGTTCTCCCCATCCGACCTGTGAAGGTTCAAAAAAGGTCCCATCTCCTCCCCCCGGCCAACCACAAGGGTAACAGGATCCACCCCTTTGTCCGTGACCAGATCCATATTATTTTCCATCACGACGGTGTATTCCTCAAATCCCAGATCCGCAAGCTTCTGCTCCAGGGCCCGGTCCGCCCCCTCTCTAAGGGAGACCCCTATGTCATAGGTCTGAATCTCCCCAAACTGCATATCCGCCACATCCGCAATGGAGTCTTTGATGCCAAAGCCAGTCACCAGCAGAGCCGTGCAGCCGCTGATGCCCACCACCATCATAAAGAGCCTTTTCTTGTAGCGGAAAATATTCCGCAGGGATACTTTCCGCAGAAATCCCAGACGCTTCCAGAGAAAGGGCAGCCGCTCCAGAAGCACCCGCTTCCCCGCCCTGGGGGCTTTGGGCCGCATAAGCAGCGCCGGCACCTGGGCCAGCTCCACCCTGCAGGAGAGCCAGGTGGTGCCAATGGAACACAGCAGGGACACTGTCAGGGAGATCAGGGCCAGCTGCCAGCTGAACACATAGCCGATTGGATCCGCAGAATACATGATCCCGTAGCAGAACCAGACCACCTCCGGAAACCCCCAGGTGCCCAGGAAAAAGCCAAAAACACAGCCTCCAAGGGCAGCCAGGCCGGAGTAGGTCACATATTTTGACATCACCGCCCGCTCCCCGAAACCCAGAGCCTTCAGCACGCCGATCTGCGTCCGCTGTTCCTCCACCATCCTGTTCATGGTGGTAATACACACCAGGGCCGCCACCAGAAAGAAGAACACGGGGAAAATATTGGCAATGCCCTCAATGATGCCGGAGTCATTCTGAAAGCACAGATACCCTATGTTGGTATCCCTGCCAAGGACATAGGCCTGGGCCTTGGCCAGGCCCGCAAGCTCGGCCTCGGCCCGGGCAATCTCCTCCCGGGCCTGTTGGGTCTGCTCCCGAAGTTCCTGCAGGCCCTCCTGATACTCCCGCTCTCCCCGGGCATACTCTTCCTTCCCCTCCTCAAGCTCCCTGGTTTTCTGCACAAGCAGCGCTTCAGCCTCCACCAGTTCCTCCCGGCCCCGGGCAATGCCGGCCTCGCCGTCGGCAAGCTGCAGCTTTGCCTCTGCAATGGCCTCTTTCCCTGCAGCCACCTGCAGCTTTGCCTCGGTCAGGGACATCAGTCCGTCGCCGTTCTGAGCCTCGCTTTGGGTGATGGCGGCCTCGGTCTCCCGGATCTGGGCCTCGCTTTGGGCGATGGCAGCCTCAGTCTCCCGGATCTGAGTCTCCTTCTGGGCGATTTCCAGCCGGGCCTCCTGCAGCCGGGCCTCATTCTCCTTCAGAGTGCGCCTCCCCTGGTCCAGCTCTTCCCGGGCATCCTCCAGAGCCGCCTCCCCCTCCGCAAGCTGGGCCGCTGCCTCCGCAAGACCCTTTTCCGCCTCCGCAAGCTCTTCTTCCGCCTGACCGACCTTCTCCTCAAGCTCCTGCCTTGCCTGGTTCAGCGCTTCCTCCGCCGCATCATAGATCTCCTGGCGGTGTGCCTGGACGGCCTGATCCGCCAGCCGCTCCCAGACGCCTGTCTTCTCCTGAATAAAAGCGTCATATTCTTCACTGTACAGTTCAAAGCTCTGTCTCGCTGAACTTTCACCGGCAGAGCCATATCTGAACCTCACATAAACTTCCGTAAAATAATCCACCGCAAACCCTTCCGGCATAAGGTAGATAAATCCCCCCAGGCGTCCCGCGCCCAGGGAAGTATTTCCCCTCTCATACTGCAGGTACAGAGGGGACTGGGCCAGCCCCACCACAGTATACTCCTTCAGAGCAAAATTTTCCAGATCCCCGGAGGTATTGTCCTGGGAAAGACACAGCACGGAACCAATCTGATCCTCCGTGAGCATTCTGCTGTCCGCCAGACACTCCCCCGGCTCCTCCGGCATCCTGCCCGCCACAAGCTTGGGCGTGTTCACCGTCTCCGGCAGGCTCATGGCCTTCACCGCTGTCTGGCTGCCGTCCTCCAGCCGGCACAGAATGTCAAAGGACACGGCGCCCTCCGCCGCCTTCACATCCTCCGCCAGGGCAAACGAGTCCACATCCTTCTGGCCGAAGCCCAGCGTGGAGAGAAGCCGGAAATCATAGAAGGCATGATTGTCCAGATAACTCTTCACCGTGTCCGTCATGGCCTCCCTGGCCACCTTCAGCCCCGCAAAAAAACCCACCCCCATGGCGATGATGGCAAAAATAGCCGTAAAACGCCCCAGACTTGCCCATATCTCCCTGAATGTAGATTTCCAGACCCCTTTCATTGCTCCTCCTGTCCCGCCGCCCCCGGCTGGTTTTACCACTCTATCTCTTCCACATCCACAATGTTTTTATTCTCCTCCATGCTCACCACCGTGCCGCTTCTGACCGTGATAATCCGGTCGGCCATGGCGGTGAGCGCCTGGTTGTGGGTGATGACAATGACTGTTTTGCCCACTTCCCGGCAGGTGTCCTGAAGCAGCTTCAGCACCGCTTTGCCCGTATTGTAGTCCAGCGCACCCGTGGGCTCGTCGCATAGAAGCAGCTTGGGATTCTTGGCCAGAGCCCTGGCGATGGCCACCCGCTGCTGCTCGCCGCCGGAGAGCTGGGCGGGAAAGGTATTGGTACGCTCTCCCAGCCCCACCTGTCTGAGCACCTGCCCTGCGTCCAGGGGATCCCGGCAGATCTGCGCCGCCAGTTCCACATTCTCCAGCGCCGTCAGATTCTGCACCAGGTTGTAGAACTGGAAAACAAACCCCACATCATAGCGCCTGTAGGCCGTCAGCTGTTTTTTGTTGAAAGAGGAAACTTCCCTGCCGTCCAGGAATACCTGTCCCGACGTAAGGGTGTCCATTCCCCCCAATATATTCAAAATGGTGGTCTTGCCCGCTCCCGAAGCGCCCACAATCACACAGAACTCTCCCTTCTCCACCAGAAAATTCACGTCATGGAGAGCCCGGATCTCCACTTCCCCCGTCCTGTAGACTTTTTCCACATCCTGAAAGCTCACAAAAGCCCCCATATCCCACTTCACCTCCCAAACATTTTGTCCATATCGAAATATTATAACACAAATGCTTTTCTTCTATCAACCTTTTTGATATAATGTTGTGGTCTCTAAAACCAAAATACGGCGGGCCGGGCAGGCCTGCGCCGGCCAGAAGGAAATATCTGTAGGAGGTACCTGATGTTACTAATTCATTTTTTTGCCATACTTGGAATCCTGATCCTGGGATTATGCTGTCTGGAGGCTGAGTGCCGGCGGGGCAGGCTGAGCAGGCTTTACGTGGTTACTCTTTTCTACATTGCCCTTATCCTGCGGCTTTTCGCCGCCTCCCTGTCCGAGGGCTTCGGAAACGACACAGCCTGTTTCGCCTCCTGGGCGGACCGGATCTTCCAGCTGGGGCCGGGAGAGTTCTATTCTCCCGACGTCTTCACCGACTATCCTCCCGGATATATGTACGTGCTGTGGATCCTGGGGGCGATCCGAAAGCTCTTTGCCCTGGAGTACTACTCCGTCCCTCACCTGATACTGCTCAAGGTTCCCGCCATCGTCTGCGATCTGGCCTGCGGATACCTGGTGCTTAAGGAAGCCCGGAAAAAGTGTACAGACGTGCAGGCCTTCTTCCTGTGTGCCGCCTTCCTGTTCAATCCCGCCGTGATCCTGAATTCCTCCGTGTGGGGGCAGGTGGACTCTGTGTTCACCCTCTGCGTGGCCTGTATGTGCCTGAGCCTGGTGAGGAGAAAGATGCTCCCTGCCTATGTGAGCTTTGCCCTGGGCGTGCTGGTAAAGCCCCAGACGCTGCTGTTCGGCCCCATACTCCTGGCAGGCATCCTGGACCATGTATTCCTGAAAGATTTCTCCTGGAAGAAATTCTTTAAAAACCTCCTCCAGGGACTTGCCTCCATAGGAGGGCTGGTTCTGGCCGTGCTGCCCTTCGGCTTTCTGAACGTGTGGGAACAGTATTTCAACACTGTAGGTTCCTACCCTTACGCGGCGGTAAACGCATACAACCTGTGGGGATTTCTGGGCAAAAACTGGGTCAGCCAGGAGGAGACCTTCCTGGGCATTCCCTATGTTGCCTACGGCATGGCCGCCATTGCCGCCACAGTGATTCTGGTGTTTGTGTTAAGCCTTCGCCGCCCCAGGGACAGGGAAAAATATCCCTTCCTGGCCGCGCTGCTGGTAATCAGCATTTTTGTACTGTCCGTGCGCATGCACGAGCGCTACATGTACCCGGGACTGCTGCTTCTGCTGCTGGCCTATGTGTACAAGCCCTCCCGCCTGACCTACCTGTGCTATGGAGGCTTTTCCATCCTGCACTTTTACAACACCTGCAATGTCCTGTTCTTCTATGATCCTGCCAGCTATGACCGGAAAGCCGCCATCATCCTTCTGGTCTCCGGAGGAATGCTGGCAGGGGAGATTTTCCTGTGCTTTCTCGCCTGGAAGCTCTACGGAAAGGCAGGCGGCGAAACCATTCTCTGGCATCGGAACACTTTCCAGGATACCGGCAAGTCCGGTGTGCTCCTTGCTTTGGAGAAAAAACTGCCCCTGGCCCCCAGGCCTTCCAGAAAGCAAAAGCCCCTGGGAAGAGCGGATTTCCTCTGTATGGCTGCGGTAACTCTGGTGTACTCCTGTTTTGCCCTCTATGACCTGGGAGACATGCAGGCCCCTGAGAGTGCCTACGACATGACCCAGGGCCAGTCGGTGGAACTGGACTTCGGCTCCCAGGCCCCCGCCTCCCTGGCCTACTACATAGCCCCCTGGCACGGGAGAGTTTTCACCCTGGAAGGCAGGGCCGATTCCACCCAGGACTGGACGAATCTGGGAGAGATCACCCTGAGAAATGTGTTCACCTGGCAGACTGAACCCATAAACGGGGGTATGCAGCAGCTGCGCCTGACCCTTCAGGACAACCAGGCCTCCCTTCTGGAACTGGTGTTTCTGGACGAAAACGGCTCCCCCCTGCTTCCCACAGCCCACACGGCCTACCAGGGGCTGTTCGACGAGACGGATCTCTATCCGGGGGTCAGCACTTTCCGCAACAGCATGTATTTTGACGAGATCTACCACGGCCGGACCGCCTATGAGTTTGTCCACGGGCTCACTTCCTATGAGAATACCCACCCGCCCCTGGGCAAGATCTTCATCGCTCTGGGCACCCTGGTCTTCGGCATGAATCCCTTTGGATGGCGCATTGCGGGCACCCTCTTCGGCATTGCCATGGTGCCTCTGATCTACCTGTTCGCCAGGAAGATCTCAGGGTACCTTCCCCTGGCTTTGCTGGCCTCCACCCTGTTTGCCTTTGACTTTATGCATTTTGCCCAGACACGCATCGCCACCATTGATGTGTACATCACTTTCTTTGTGCTGTTAATGTACTATTTTATGTACCAATACATGGAGACAAGCTTTTATGACACTCCCCTGAAAAAGACCTGGATCCCCCTGGGGGCCTGCGGTCTGTGCATGGGGCTGGGGGTGGCCAGCAAGTGGACGGGGGTCTATGCGGGAGTGGGACTGGCCCTGATCTTTTTCTCGGTGCTGTTCCGCAGATACAGGGAATACCTGTACGCCCAGAAAAACCCTGCCGGAAGGACGGAAGGAATCCAGCACAAACATATTGTGGAACGCTTCCTCCCCCATACCCGGAAGACCATCCGCTTCTGCCTGGTGTTCTTTGTGGCCATCCCCGCCCTGATCTACCTGCTGTCCTACCTGCCCTTCCGGGACTACGGTGACAGATGGCTCCTTAGCAGGATGATCCACAACCAGGGGACCATGTTTGAATACCACAGCGGCCTGGAGGCCACCCATGACTTTGCCTCCCCCTGGCACGAATGGCCTTCCATGAAGCGCCCCATATGGTACTACTCCCGCATTGTCACCGGAGTATACAAAGAAGGAGGCCTCCGGGAAGGCATCAGCTCCTTTGGCAACCCCGCCGTGTGGTGGCTGGGCATACCTGCCGCCCTCTACATGATATACCTGTGGTGGGAGAAAAAGGACAGAACTGCCGCCTTCCTCTTTGTGGGGTACCTGGCCCAGTACCTTCCCTGGTTCTTTGTAACCCGAATCACTTTCATCTACCACTACTTCCCCAGCGTGGTGTTTGTGGTGCTGATGATAATGTACAGCCTGCTCCAGTGGAAGAGCCGGATGGAGAAACACAACCGCCGGGCCTTCCCGGCCCTGCTGCTGGTCTACGGCGCAGCGGCGGTGGGACTGTTTTTGCTGTTCTATCCTGTACTCTCGGGGCAGCCTGTGGAAGCTGCCTTTGTGGACAAATACCTGCGCTGGTTCCCGGACTGGGTGCTGACCCACCAATGAGAAACGCTCAGCTTCCACCCACTGTTATCTTC
>OFEZ01001243.1_pt1 | contig 14498 bp, 10 predicted proteins | sample 1521241 | NCBI WGS metagenome assembly OFEZ01 (sample SAMEA3504099, study PRJEB24116) | mouse gut metagenome | biome: mouse gut; feature: mouse-associated habitat; material: faeces | place: Denmark | collected 2011
CCAGCCAGGTGCTTTCACGAGTACACCACTGTAAATCCTGGCGGTCTGCAGTATAGCAACTCTCTGTCAAATCTTTTTTACCATATCACAATTCCATTCCCGTGTCAAGAAATTTTGCTTTATGACTTCTGTTTTATAGTAAAAAGAATTGTTTGCATCTTGCCACAATCTGTGGTATAGTACTATTGTCGCTTTAACGCTTTATTGCTTTAAACTGCCAAAGGAGAAAAACCATGAAACTGTTTTTGCTGATCCTGTACTTTGTAGTGCTGACAGGCATTGGATTTTACTGCCGCAAGCATGCCACCGATGTGAACGGCTTTGTGCTGGGAGGCCGCTCCGTGGGCCCCTGGCTCACCGCTTTCGCCTACGGCACTTCCTATTTCTCTGCCGTTGTGTTCGTGGGATATGCCGGGCAGTTCGGCTGGCGCTACGGCATCGCCGCCACCTGGGCGGGCATTGGAAACGCCGTCGTCGGCTCCCTGCTGGCCTGGGTGGTTCTGGGCCGGAGAACCCGGATTATGACACAGCACTTAGACTCCGCCACCATGCCCCAGTTCTTTGGGGAGCGTTTCGGGAGCAGGCCCCTGAAGATCGGCGCTTCTGTCATTATCTTCATCTTCCTGATCCCTTACACCGCCTCCCTGTACAACGGTCTCTCCCGGCTGTTTGGCATGGCTTTCAACATTGATTACTCTGTCTGCATCCTGCTTATGGCGGTGCTGACAGCGGTGTATGTGATCGCCGGGGGATACATGGCCACCGCCATCAATGATTTCCTCCAGGGGATTATCATGCTGGGGGGCATTGCCACCGTCATCGCGGCTGTGCTGAAGAGCAAAGGGGGCCTGATGGAGGCCCTGGAGGGCCTTGCCAGAGTTACGGACGAAACGGTCTCCTCCACTCCGGGGATCTTCGCCTCTTTCCTGGGACCGGATCCTCTGAACCTGCTCTTTGTGGTGATCCTCACCTCCCTGGGCACCTGGGGTCTGCCCCAGATGGTACAGAAATTCTATGCCATCAAAAACGAGGAATCCATCAAAAAAGGTACCATCATCTCCACCCTGTTTGCTCTGGTGGTGGCAGGGGGCTGCTATTTTCTCGGGGGCTTCGGCAGGCTGTTCTCCGACCAGGTGGATGTGGCCGCCCAGGGGTACGACTCCATCATCCCCGCCATGCTCTCCGGACTCTCCCCCCTGCTGATCTCCCTGGTGGTGATCCTGGTGCTGTCGGCCTCCATGTCCACCTTATCCTCCCTGGTGATGGCTTCCAGCTCCACCCTGACCATAGATTTTTTGAAAGAGATCTTTTTCCAGAAAATGAGCGACAAAAAGCAGGTGCTCTGGATGCGCCTGCTGGTGGTGGTCTTTATCGCTATATCCTCGGTGCTGGCGCTGATCCAGTACAAGAGCAACGTCACCTTTATCGCCCAGCTGATGGGAGTCTCCTGGGGCGCCCTGGCAGGCTCTTTCCTGGCGCCTTTCCTGTACTCCCTCTACTCCAGAAGGGTCACGAAAGCCTCCTGTTGGGTGTGTTTCCTGTTCAGCTCCCTGTTGATGATGGCCAACATATTTTTCCGCTCTTCCTTCCCGGCCATCCTGCAGTCCCCCATCAACTGCGGTGCCGCGGCCATGCTGGCGGGCCTGGTGATTGTGCCCCTGGTGAGCCTTTTCACCCCCAAGCCGGACAAGGCACTGGTGGACAATGCCTTTGCCTGCTATGAGAAGAAGACGGAAGTGGCCCAGAAGACGGCCCTGGGCAGATAGGCCTCAAAAAGTAAGCGTCCCGAATCACCCCGGCGACATCCCAAAAAATATTGTTAAATCCATACGAAATCAGGCGGGGCTAAAATAAGCCCCCGCCCCTTAAAATAAATCACGGAAAGGAGCATTGATTACTCCTGGAGCAATGCACGTTTTCTATCCATCATTTCCTCGATTCTCTCCATATACTGGGCCACATCCTTCACATTCTCACTCCGCTCGATCCGCCCGTCCGGATGCACCCGCTTGGAGATACTGCCCGCCCCCAGGGCCACAATGGTCTGCACTTCCTCCATAATCAGGATATTGTACAGTCCAAACTTTCCCTCCCGGGCATAGCCCACATTTTCAAAGTTTCCGGACATATTCTTCTGGCGGTAGAGATAGTAGGGTGCAAGCCCCAGGCGGACCGCTCCTTCCGCGGCAATCCTCATGGTTTCGTCCGTGTTGTGCAGCAGGGAAACCCCATTCTCCTGTACCCACTGGCTGAGCCTGGAAGCCCGCTTAACGGCCAGGGAATGTACGGTCAGACTGTCCGGAGCCATCTCCACCACCCGCTCCACAGTGCGGCGCACATCCTCCTCCGTCTCCCCCGGCAGTCCCAGGATCAGATCCATATTGATATTGTCAAATCCCATCTCCCGGGCCAGGCCGTAAGCCTCCTCCACCTGCTCCACCGACGCTTTTCTGCCAATAAGGTCCAGGGTTCTCTGCTGCATGGTCTGGGGATTGACGGAGATTCTTCCCACCCCCCGGCGGCGCAGCACCTGAAGTTTTTCCGGGGTAATGCTGTCCGCCCGGCCAGCTTCCACGGTATACTCCTTTACGCCGCCCAGATCAAACAGACGCTCCAGTTCCCCCAGAAGCCTGTCCAGCTGGCAGGGCTCCAGAGTGGTGGGTGTACCCCCTCCCAGGTAAACACAGTCCAGACGCTTTCCCCGGCGCAGCCTGGCCGCCTGCTCCATCTCTTTTACCAGGCAGTCCACGTAAGTATCCACCTTCTTCCGGTACAATCCCAGGGGAAAAGAAGTGAAGGAACAGTACATACAGGTGGTGGGACAAAAGGGAATCCCCAGATAGAGACTATATCCCTCCTCCTGGTTCCCCAGGCTCTGAAGGAGCTTTTGCTCCCGCCCGGCGATATCTATGGACAGCCCCGCCTTCTCCTGGCTGACAAAGTATTTTTCCCGGTAAAAGCTCTCGATCTCCTGAGCGCCCGCCCCCTGCTCCAGCATGGCATAGGCGATCTTGGTGGGACGGATTCCCGTGAGGCTGCCCCAGGGAAGCTCCTTCCCTGTGATCCGGCTTAAGGTCTGGTAGAGAAACCGCTTAAACCCCTCTTTGTACTCCCGGGCCAAAACATGCCTATCCTCCCCCGGCGCCTTCCAGCGAAACTCCTCCCCGTCTGCAGCAAACAGAGCCCCTTCTTCCCCCAGTTCCACCCGGATCCGAACTTCCTGCTGCAGCTCCTGCCTTTTGGCCTGGCTGCACTCAGGTATCAACACCCTCACTTGCTCTTCCGGATAAAAAGAAGACACCATAGAGTGCACATCATATTCATAATTTGACTGGTTCAGCTCCACTACAAGCATTTTTCCTCTCCTCCCTGGACACAAAGACCCTCACGGCGACACTGAAACAGGCCCAGAAGAGGCCTTTTATACACGGGCGTGTTTTTATATACATTCCGGACCATGCTGTCATGGAACAGGGACACGCTCTGAACTTCCTCTGAGGAAGGCTCCTCCCTGCCGAAGGTGGCCTTCTCCAGAATACCGCAGAACTCCTCATATCCACCCACAGGACACTCCGGAAAAATGTCCTGGATCTTCTGCCAGAAACCTGCCTCTCCCGCCTCCAGTCTCTGGGGACAGCCAGCCACCCGCAGCACCCTGCGCAGATTCCGGTACAAAAGCAGCACACGCTCCCTGTGCCCGGCGGCCTGGAGCGCCCTGTGCCAGCGCCGCACCGCCCTCTTCCGCAGCCTGCCTGCCAGAAAGAACAGGACTGTGAACGCAGCCAACGCTGTCCCCGTAACAACTGCCGCTCCCGGTATCTGGAATCTCTCCCCGCCGGAAGATGTCCCTTCCCCCGGAGAATTGTCCCCGGAAGAACTTTCCCCCATCCCTCCGCCGGAGCCGCTGTTGTCTGCCGCCGGCTCCCGGGATGGCTCCGGGACATTCTGTCCCGCCCCGGACTGAAACCTGTCAGGCACGGGAGTCACCTCCGCCACAGCGTCGGACTGGGCGGGCAGCGTCGGCGGCTGACGGGTGGCCAGAGCCTGTTCCCACCTTGCTTCCGTCTCCAAAAGCTGCCGCATCTGTTCCTCCCGTCTGTCCGTGGAAGAAGCCATGGAACCCGGCGTCATCTCCACTGGCATCCATCCTGCCCCGTCCACATACACCTCCGCCCAGGCATGGGCCTGCTTTCCCGTAACCGCCGCCGTGTAGGTGCCGTCCTGCTGCCTTTTAAAATCCCAGGGCGAAAGCATATATCCCGTCACATACCGGGCCGGTACCCCGCAGTAACGCAGGGCCAGAACTCCCGCGGTAGCAAAATGCACGCAGTATCCCCGGTGGCTCTGGAACAGAAAATATTCCACAAAATCCTCCTCCGGGGGATTGCTCTCCGCCTCCAGATCGTACTCTGCCAGACTGTCCAGAAAAAGCATAATATCCCTGGCACATCTGTAGATGCTCTCATCCCGGATATTTTCCTCTTCCAGGTACTGCCAGAAAAGCTCAAGTTCCTTTGGATAGTCCAGAAAACTGTCATGCACATACTGCCTGTACTGCTCCTCCACCAGGCTGGAAACGCCGGAAACACTGCCGGAATAACCCCCCGCCTTCAGTCCCCAAGGAGGCCGGTAGTAGAAATCATACTCCCTGTCCCTGCGCTCCACACTCCCGTCAGCATGCACCTTATAGTCCTCCGTAAGCCTGGCGCCATAAGGATAGACGCTGTAACTTCCCCGGGGGCCCATCTCTTCCACCTGCACACGCCTGGTGGAGACACCACCCCCCAGCCGCCCTATGGCATCATAGTTGATATTCACCAATTCGCTGTAATCATCAGGCAGAACAAGGTCATTCTCGCTGTAGTACCGTTCCAGATCCCTGTCCGACGCCGGGCTCCACTCCTCCTCCCCGTATGTGACTCCCACAAAACATTTCAGATAGACCACATCCTGGGGAAACGTGTTCACCGTCACCCGGTACACCTCTTCCCCCGTATAGGAGAGCAGGTTCTGCCGGTGCAGCTCCCCAGTCACATCCGCTCCCTGGCTCACGCCATGATTCCCCAGGCCCAGATCCGCCAGAAAGTCCTGAACCTCGGGGATCCACTCCTCATTTACCAGCCGGAAAAATTTCATCCTGTGCTCCGCAGCCTTCATATAAGCCTCATCCGCCAGAGGAAGCACAAAGTGGTACGCAAACGCCAGAACACCGCTTGAGAGCGCTGCCACCCAGACCCCGGCCCACATTCCCGCCCTGTGGCTGCCTGCAAAATCCTTCCGCACCAGCACCGCCGCCAGTCCCACCAGACAAAATCCCAGGTAGAAATAATCCGGAAACCGGTCAAAAGTACAGGCCGCCACCAGCCACAGAGCATTTCCTGCCCACAGCCACAGGCATCTGCCGCGGGAAAACAGACAGGCAGAAAGCATCACAAAGGGAAGCAGAACACAGAGCATGCTCACGGTGATAAGCCAGTTCTCCGCTCCCTGCTCCCATCCCGGTCCCCACCCTGCCTCCCGGAGAAGCACAGCGGCACTGGGCAGGGTAACACGGAACTGATACCGCTCATTCAGACTCTCCACCGCCCCCGCCGTCCCCAGAAGAAGTCCTGCCAGGAGTTTCTTCCAGAATACAGCCGCCAAAAGCCCATAGGACAACACACACAATAAAATATGATACAGCCTCACCTTCCTGCTGCTCCAGAACAGCATGCTGACTTGGCAGAATAAAAACAGCACCCCCCAGAATATCTTCCAGTCCGCCCTGGCGCAGGGAATGCGAAGCGCCTCTGTCAACGCCCCCACAATGCCGACGGTATTCACATAGAGGATCAGAACATCAAATAACAACTTTACCTTGGAAAGCCTTGCCTCCATACTTCCTCACCCATGCCAGAAGCATATCCCTGATTTGGGAGACACTTCCTTACTCCTCCGGATACAGTACACCGTCCTCCCCAAGCCGCAGAAAACTTTGCAAATCCACACATTCGTCAAATTCCGCTCCCGTGAACAGCCAAAGCCGCATCCAGTCCAGAAGGGACTCCACACTGCTGATCTCCGCCTTCCGAAAAACATCTCCGTCTTTTGAAAAGCCTTCCGCATCCCCCCGGGAAACCTTTCCACCCTTTGAGAAGCCTCCCCCATTCCCCCGGAAAGCCCCTGCCCCCTTTGAGAAGCCTCCCCCATTCCCTTGGAAAGCCCCTCCTTCCCTCTGAGAAGTTTCCTCTTTCCAGATCACCACCGCAGGAACCTGCAGGGCTTCGGCCTCCCCTGCCAGAAAATACAAAAGGGAACAGGCCCTGTCCAGATACCTGTCCCACTGGTCCGGCTGCCTTCTGAGACCGGGAGAAAAATCCAGATACAGAGCAGGCAGACCCTCCGGCTCCTGGTCCCTCATCTGAAGCCGGTCCAGTTTTTCCGACAGTTTCCAGTGTATCCGCCGGAGACTGTCCCCAGGCCGGTAATCCCGCAGTACCAGATCTCCGTCCTCCTCCCCCCGGTGAACCGGAGAAAACAGCTCCTTCTCCTCCCGGGAGACAGGGTCCACTCTGGGCGCAATACACAGCTCCTGATTCCCGGAACACCTTCTCTCAAAAAATCTTCCCTCCAAAAAAACTTTCCCGGGCAGACAGAACAGTGCCAGATAATCGTAGACCCGAACCCTGGACACCCGAAATCGGGCCTGACCGCAGTGCTGCGGGGACAGGGCAAAGACAGCTTCCCCCCTGCAGCCCCGTCCCAGACCGCAGATCCACCGCTTCATCCTGACTTCCTTCTGGCCGGGAGCCTTCCACCGGACACACACAAGCACCCGGGACACCGGGAACAGCCCCCGGTTCTCCACCGCCACCCGGACTTCCACCTGCTCTCCCCGGGTGATTACATCCTGCCCCGTCCTCAGAACCACCCTGCAGGCAGGCCAGGAAAGCAGCAGAAGCAGCAGGCAGACCAGGGGCAGGAAAATCAGAAAACACAGCATCAGCCGAATCCCCTGATAGTTATAGAGCATTCCCAGGTATACACCCTCTCCCAGAAGCAGCAGAAAACACAATCTTCTGTTCCACATCTCTCAGGCCTCCCCCATCCTGGGAGCCCTCACCCGCGCCAGCACTTCCTCCAGAACATCCACAGACCTCTTTCCGCTCATTCTGGCCTTCTGGCTTGTCCTGACCCGGTGGGCGCCCACGTCCCTCAGGGCCATTTTCACATCCTTGGGGGACACATAACTGCGCCCCTGCAGATAGGCATAGGCCCTGGCCATCTTTCCCAGGGCCAGCGTGCCCCGGGGACTCAGCCCCAGATCCAGCAGCTCATGCTCCCTGCTGGCAGAGGAGAGCAGAGCCATGTATTTGTACACATTGTCATGAATAAAGACATTCTCCACTTCCCGCTGCATCTCGAGCAGTTCTTCCCCGTCAATGACAGCCCCCAGTTCTTCCATGGGCCTCCCCTGGCTGCGGCTCTTCAGCATCAGGATCTCGTCCTCCAGGCTGGGATAGCCCATGCTGATACAGATCAGAAACCGATCCATCTGCGCCTCCGGCAGCCTCTGGGTGCCGAAGGATCCCACAGGGTTCTGAGTTGCCATCACGACAAAAGGACGGGGCACCTTTCTGGTGACACCGTCTACCGTCACATTTCCCTCTTCCATCACCTCCAGGAGCGCCGACTGGGTCTTGGGAGAAGTTCTGTTGATCTCATCCGCCAGCAGCAGGTTGCACATCACCGCCCCCGGATGGTACACAAACTTCCCCGTCTCCTTCTGGTACATGGTAAAACCTGTAATATCCGCCGGCATCACATCCGGGGTGAACTGAATCCTGTTGGACTTCAGGCCCATTGCCTGAGAAAAAGCCATGGCCATCTCCGTCTTGCCCACCCCCGGCACATCCTCCAGGAGCACATTTCCCCCGGCCAGAACGGCGGCCATCACCTTTCCGATACAGTCATCCTTCCCAATGATCACCTTCCGAACCTCATCCATCACAAGATGGGCCCTGCTGCTTCTGTCCTCCAAATCCGGCATCCTCCTGTACCTTAACCGCAGAAGGGGTTATTTTTCTTCTCGTCTCCGATGGTGGTACTCTCCCCGTGGCCGGGATAAACCCTTGTATCCTCCGGCAGCACAAAGAGCTTCTCCTTGATGGACCGGACCAGAGTGCCCATGCTTCCGGTGGGGAAATCCGTCCTGCCCACGGAACCTGCAAACAGAGTGTCCCCGGACACCAGAATTCCGGCCTCCTGGAAATAATAGCAGCACCCGCCTCCGGTGTGGCCCGGCGTGGCGATGACTCTGCAGGTCATTCCCGCCAGCGTGATCTCCTCCCCGTCCTCCACGTACACATCCGCATAGGTCTCGCAGGCCCTGCCCGCCTGCCTGGACACGTTCATGCCCGCGTTTTTTAAAAGCTCCCGCTCCGCCTTGCAGGCGTAGGCTTTCACAGGTTCAAGTCCCTCTGCCTCCGCCGCTGCGCCGGCGGCATCCCGCAGGCCGTCCAGTCCCCAGATATGGTCAAAATGCCCATGGGTCAACAGAATGCCCGCCACGGAAAACCCGTTCCTGCGCAGGGAGTCATAGATATCCCTGCCCCTGTCGGCGGGATCCACCACAACCGCCAGGCGCTCCCCCTGCCGGTATAAAAAGTAACAGTTGGTCTGGCACACTCCCATGACCATGCGTCCTATCTTGATCTCTGACATAGGATACCTCCCTCTCAGCTGCTCGCCCTCTCAATGTCCACCACATTCTTGACCATCCTGAGCTTGTCTATGACACGGTTCAGCTCCTCCCGGCTCTCCACCTCGAACGCCGTCTGAAGAGTGGCCAGTCCCTGTTTGCTCACCCGGGTATTCATGGACTGAATATCAATATTTTTCTCCGCCAGCACCCTGGAGATATCCGCCAGAAGGCCGTTGCGGTTGTGGGCATAGATGGAAATCTCCGCCACATATTTCTCTGAGGCATTCTCCGGCTCCTGCCACTCTGCCTCGATAATGCGCACTCTCTCCATCTGGGGCAGATTCATAATGTTCACACAGTCCGTCCGGTGGATGGTGATCCCCCTTCCCCTGGTGACAAAGCCTACAATCTCATCCCCGGGAACGGGGGAGCAGCACTTTGAAAACCGCACGGACAGGTCCGCAATGCCCCTGACCACGATACCGCTATTGTTCTTGGCCCTCATGGTCAACGGTTTTGCCGCAGCCTCCGCAATGGTGGCCAGCACCTCCTCGTTGGTCATCTCCTTCCTGTGATCCCTGTCGTAGAGCTCCTGCAGACGGTTGACCAGCTGGCCCTCTTTCAGAGCCCCGTGTCCAATGGCCGCCAGAACAGCATCCCAGTCCCGGAAGCCGTACTTGCGCATCACCGATTCCATGTACTCGTTCTTCAAAAGCTCTGACAGGTTCACCGCCCTGCCCTTGCAGTAGCCTGTGAGAAGTTCCCTGCCCTTGACGATATTGTCTTCCTTTAGTTCATTCTTAAACCACTGGTTGATCTTGGTCTTGGCCTGGGTGCTCTTCACCACATTCAGCCAGTCCCGGCTGGGACCTCTGGAATTCTGTGACGTCAGAATCTCAATGCGGTCACCGTTCTGAATCTTATAATCAATGGGAACAAGCCTTCCGTTTACCCTTGCCCCTACCATCTTATTACCTACAGCGCTGTGGATAACATAGGCAAAGTCAATAGGGGTGGAACCGTTAGGAAGATTCTTTACATCTCCCTGGGGAGTAAAGCAGTATACATCCTCTGCAAAAAGATCCAGATCACCCTTTATCAGATTCAGAAACTCCCTATTGTCCGACATATCTCTCTGCCACTCAAGAATCTGCCTTAACCAGCTTAGCTTTTCCTCCTCCTGTGTAGCCACACTCTTCTTACTGTCCCCTGTCTCCTTGTATTTCCAGTGAGCCGCAATTCCGTATTCTGCTGTCTTATGCATCTCCTGAGTCCGTATCTGGATCTCAAAGGGCTGCCCGTTGCTGCCGATCAGCGTGGTATGCAGAGACTGGTACATATTGGCTTTGGGCATGGCGATATAGTCTTTGAACCGCCCGGGAATGGGCGTATACCTTTCATGGATCACTCCCAGCGCCGCATAGCAGTCCTTCACCGATTCCACAATAATCCGCACCGCGAACAAATCATAGATCTGGTCCAGGGTTTTGTTCTGGTTTTTCATCTTTTTATAGATGCTGAAAAAATGCTTGATCCGGCCGTCCACCTGGGCACGGATACCCTCAGCCTCAATAAACTCCTTGACCTCGTCCACAATGCTCTGGATATATTTCTCCCGGACGCTCTTGCGCACGGCGATTTTATCCACCAGGTCGTAATATACCTCCGGCTCCAGATATTTCATGGACAAGTCGTCCAGTTCGATCTTGATCTTGGAGATGCCCAGCCTTTGGGCGATAGGAGAATAGATTTCCCTGGTCTCCCTGGCGATACGGACCTGGCTCTCCGGCTTCTGGTATTTCAGCGTGCGCATATTGTGCAGACGGTCCGCCAGCTTGATCATGATCACCCGGATATCCTTGGCCATGGCCAGAAACATCTTCCGCAGATTCTCCGCCTGCATCTCCAGCTTGGTATCCGTGGGGTCGTCGGTGCCTGACAGGGGAATTTTTTCCAGCTTGGTAACGCCGTCCACCAGCAGCGCCACATCCTCACCGAATTCCTTTATCAGATCTTCCTCCGTCATGATGGTGTCCTCCACCACATCGTGAAGGATGCCCGCAATAATAGTCTCCTTATCCAGTTCCAGGTCTGCCAGAATAATGGCCACATTCAGGGGATGGATGATATAAGGCTCGCCGGACTTGCGCTGTTGGTCCTTATGGGCCTGGCTGGCAATCCTGTATGCCTTCTCAATCATGGATATATCATCGCTGGGATGGTATTTTTTGACGCAGGAAATCAGATCCTGATACAATTGTTCAGGAGATGTAAATTCTGTTATTTCGCCCACTCTGGCCTGATCAAATATCACATCTCTTTCTTCTTTCATAACGCCTGCTAACCTTTCTGTAACCCCCTGTCCCCCCAGGGCCCCATACCTGCGGGAATATGTATCTGTACAGTCTGACCCCATACCGCTTTCAGACTTTGCTCATTTCTCCATACCGCCGGACATCCTCTGGTATGACTTCGGTATATTGCCCGGCTCCTTCTGCACAGGTAGCGGATGGATCCGCACTGTCGTCCAGCCTATTTGCCGGGATATACAATAGCCGCCTCCAGCCTGTAGTCCTTGATCTTCTCCCGGCCCTTGAGACCGGCCAGCTCCATCAGTACCACCACGCCTACCACTTCTCCGCCCAGACTCTCAATCAGTTTGATCATGGCTTCCGTGGTGCCGCCGGTGGCGATCAGGTCATCCACCACCAGAACCTTCTGACCGGGTTTGATGCTGTCCTTGTGCATCTCAATAGTGGCCTGGCCATATTCCAGGTCATAACTTCTCTCCACCGTTTCGCAGGGCAGCTTTCCCTTCTTACGGATCAGCACGAAAGGCTTATGCGTGTTATACGCAATGGGTGTTCCAAAGATAAATCCTCTGGATTCCGGGCCTGCTACCACGTCAAATTCCAAATCCTTCACTTTCTCCTGCATGGTATCAACGGCCAGACGCAGCCCGTCCGCATCCTGCAGCACGCTGGTCACATCCCTGAAAATAATACCCTCCTCCGGAAAATCCGGAATGCTTCTCACATACTCTTCCAATGCCTTCATCTTGTCCTCCTCCTCATTTATCACATTTTCCCCGGTCCCCCACCGACAAAAAAACGTGGTTATTAACAATTTGTTCCTATTATAGTATTATTTGTGCGGAAAGTCAAAATATTCTTTCATATTCGCTCTTCCAAATACATTTTATGTACCGATATGAAGTTCTGTTTCCTGTTTTTGCCAGGATTTTATCCCTGAAGCCCCCTTTTCTCTCCAAAATGCGCTTCAGAACCGGCGGCAGAAAAGTGGCATCGGGATAGCGCAGCTGGGGATCCGGCTGTAAGCACCGATCCAGCAAGCGGCGGAATTCCCTCCCCATCCCCCAATGTCTGCCGCAATATTCCATGGTGTCATAGGGCGGTTTCCCCGGGTCCTGCCCGGTCAGCAAGAAGGCCAGCAGTTTTCCAAACCCATAGATATCGCAGGAGGGCGTAATCCCTGCGCCTTCCCAGAACTGTTCCGGCGCACCGTATCCATAGGTTCCCGCCCGGCCGCCCTGAACGAAGCCTTCCGACCGGACTGCAGCCCCCAGGTCCACCAGCCGGGCTCTGCCCTGGGGAGTGATCACCACATTGGATGCTTTCAAATCCCGATATATGCAGGAAGGCCCGCCGGCATGCAGATAGGCCAGCCCCTCCGCCACATCCAGGGCGATCCCCCCACCCATCCGTTCCGGCATTCCCGCCGGATACAGTTCCATCAGTTTCTGCAGAGACAGTCCGGGTATAAACTCCATCACCAGATAGATTCCCCCTGCATCCTCCCCCTCGTCAATCCACCTGGGAAAACAGGGATGCCTTAGCTGCTTCAAAATAGCGGATTCCGCCCGCAGCCTGGCCTTACAGGAGCCATATTTCAAGGCATATACATCCTTCCCGCCGGGCTGCTCCACCCGAAAGACTCGGGCGGTGGCCCCTTTGCCCAGTTCCGCCAACAGCCGGTATCCGCCGATGTTCCCCTTTTCAAGCCCGCTGCTTTCCTGTTTCATACATTGTTCTCCTTCTTAATTATTGACCTTCTTATTATTCGCCTTCTCAATATTCTCCTTCTGAATATTCTACTTCTGAATATTCCCTTCCGGCACACAGGAGCGGTAACCCTTATCTCATACCACTCCCAGATAAATGCCCCCCACAGGCCCTGTATTGCCCCGGCTGCGGCCCTCCCGGTACAGTTCTTTCAGACGTCTGCCCATGCGCACCTCCTGCCAGCGCCCCTCCCCGTGAAGAATCTGACATAATTCTTTCGGTTCCAGATTTTTTATAAGTTCCGGGGTGTGAAGCAGGATTCCTACCCCCTTCTGTATCCTGCCGGAAAGAGGGTACCCCAGTTCTTTCAGTTGAGGGCGGTTATAGCGGTAATTGATCAGCCGCGCTCTTATATCCCCCTCTCCAAACAGATAAAAGCTGCTTCCCGCCAGCAACAGGCCTCCGTAACTCAATTCTTCCCTTTGAATGCCGTGCAGTTCCGGCTCCAGCAGTTCCCTTCGGATGCCATGCAGTTCCGGCTCCAACAGCTCCCTTCGAATGCCGCGCAGTTCCGGCTCCAGCAGCTCCCGGAGCCCCGGCAGCGTCCGGCCCTCACAGGCCGGCAGACAGCATCTGTGAAACCATTCCACCAGCTGTTCCGTCATCCGTCCTCCCTGCTCCTTCCCGAGACTGCTGCAGACGCAGAACAGACAGACTTCTCTGCCTCGAACCCTCACTTGCTGCAGCACCAAGGACAGAGGATTCACGCCTCCCTCCGCCGCCTTTTCCCATATGTAATTGGATATAATATGCATTTTCCCTCCTGTCTGTATACTTCGTTGATTCCCGCCTGCGCATATGGGCGGTCATCTCGATAAAATTCTGTCATTTGGTACCTGATGTACCGAATTTGTCTTGAATGAAAATACCGGGAGAATTCCCTGAAAAATTTAAAATAAAGATTTATACCGACTTTACCGCCGGGGCAGGAAAAGGCCCTGCCCCGACAGTAAACATATCAAATGAATTATGAGAAGATATTGCGCAGATCGTTAAAAAACACAATAACCATCAATAACATGAAAAATACCAGGCCGATAAAATGCACCATCCCCTCTTTTTCCGGGGGAATGGGCTTGCCCCGGACCACTTCCACCAGCAGGAACACCAGTCTGCCTCCGTCCAGCGCGGGAATGGGCAGCAGGTTCAATATCCCCAGGTTGATGGTGAGCAGCAAAGTGATATAGCCCATATTCAGCGCCACCGTCTCCCATCCGTACTGCATTGCCTGGGTATAGGTCTTACCCACCACATTGACGGCTATACCCACCGGGCCGGCCACTTCCTCACTTTTCACCTGCCCCCGCAGCATCAGCCCCAGGCTCTGCCAGGTGGAGCGGACGCAATAGCGGATTTCATACCAGGCATACTTCAACACATCCAGCCCTTCCGCCTTCAGCGCCTTTCCCACATAGATCCCCATACCATAACCGCCGGTGGAGTTAAGTTCCGGGGTCATAGTCACCGTGTACCGCTGGCCGTCCCGCTCATATTCCAAAGTGAATTCTCTGCCGTTGTTGACCCGGTTAAACAGGATTACCTCGTCCCGGAGATATACCCGGTCCCCGTTCAGCGCCACGATTCGGTCTCCCGCCTGGAGCCCTGCCCGCTGGGCCGCCCCGCCCTCCACCACATCGGAGAGCACCGGCTCATAAAATACCATTAAACCGGCCAGAATCACGGCGATGATTCCTCCCAGTATAAAGTTAAATATGGGGCCCGCCAGCACCGTG
>OFEZ01001254.1_pt1 | contig 14420 bp, 18 predicted proteins | sample 1521241 | NCBI WGS metagenome assembly OFEZ01 (sample SAMEA3504099, study PRJEB24116) | mouse gut metagenome | biome: mouse gut; feature: mouse-associated habitat; material: faeces | place: Denmark | collected 2011
CCTCCTCCGGCGAGACCTCCTTCATGTCCGGCCCCACCATGAAGCCGATCGCCTTAATGAGCGAGAGCTCCGCCCGGATGGGCTCGGAGGTGTAGAACGCTTCAAACGCCTCGAACGCTTCCCGGGCGAACTTCTTTCGATTGAGCCGGGGTTTGTTGGGCGGGAGGACTCCGTCCGCTTGGAGTTGCTTTTTAATGGCCGCTCTCTCGGCCTTCTCGCGCTGCGTGAGCCGCTTCTGTTTCTTTGCCATATCCCAGCCCCCTAACGCTTCGGCGGGCCCTGTGCGGCCCCGTAGCCCGCGACGTGGAGCTGCTCCGGCGTGTCCTCGGTGATGGACACCACACGCACGTCGCCCAGAGGCTCCAGTCTCATAGCGATGTCCTCCTTGACGCCGATCGCCTGACCGGGCGGAGCTCCCACCTGGAGGGTGATGGTCAGCATGACCGCCGCCTCCTCTCCGAGGGCTTGCCCTGCAATCCGCACCGACTCGGGTCATTCTGACAGGCCCCGCGACACTTCCGGGCCTTGCGGCGCCAGCAGTCAGCGCAGCATCGCCGCTCACGAACCTTGTCGCAGTAGAAGCGGGCGCAGTACCGGCCCTTATATACTCCGGCCATGTGAGCCCCCTCTCAGCCGTGGGTGGCGTTGAAATTCTCAATCGCCCACTTGTTGCCTGTGGCGTACACGGCCCTCCTGGTGCGCTCGGCGGGCCCCTCCCGCCTCCGGGGAATGGAGGCCAGGGCCTCCATCATCCCGCAGTCCGGGCAGATGTCCGTGGCATTGTCCGCCCGGGAGAGGGCGGGCCGCTCTGTGTACCTCCTGCCGCAGATCGGGCACACGCGCCCGGCCTGTTCGCTGTTACTCACTGCTGCTGCCTCCTTCCGTCTGCTCTGGTCTGCCGTCCGCCCCCAGGGGGCCGAGGCCCAGCTTCTTGCGGTAGATGTTCGCCGCCCGGATGACCTGGGCAAAGGCCGCGTCGCTCGCCACGCTTGAGGTGATGTTCTTCCGGGCCTTCTCGGAACCGTTGTGCCCGGTCGCCCCGGGGATAGCCGCCAGCGCGACTGGATTGAGCTCCGTGAGGCGGCGGGCGACGGGCTCCGGGAGCTTCTGGTAATAGATGCGGAGGAACACAAGCCCGGTCTCGGCACAGACCTCCACATCGCTCCGGGCGGTGCGCTGCATCTCAATGATGCCGCCCAGCGCAGCCAGGATGTCCTGGTCACTCGCCGCCCTCATCCCTCCCCCTCCTTCCGCTCCTGCCGCTTCAGGATCGCCTTGAGCCCCTCGATCACCTTCTCGCACTGGGCCACGTTCAGCCATTCCAGCCGGTCGACGCCGGTCATGCGTTTTACGAAGCCCTGGATGCGCTGGGGGTTGTCATTCCAGCCCAGCTGCTCGGTCAGGGCGTAGATTTTGCGCCGCTGCTGGACGGTGCGGACGTCGCCGCCCTCGTCGGTGCGCTTGGGGCGGGTGCTACGGCTGACCCCGTCCTTCATATTCTGGAGGACGCGGGCCACCTCGTTGATCTGCCCCTGGGTCAATGCCTTGATGGACTCCTTTCCGGTCTCACGGTAAACGACCGCATGGAGGTCTTCATCTGTCATGTGCAGCTCCGGCGACTTGGCGATCGCCCAGAGGGTGCGGATGGAGGGCTGCTTGCGCCCTGTTCGTGCTGCTGCCATTCCTCGGGCCTCCTTTCTCAGCCGCCCGCCTTGATCTGCTCCAGCTTGGCGATGTTCACCTCATAGCCGAAGACGTCGCTCTGCTTCCAGGTGGCCCCGACCGCGTTGACCGTGTCTTCGCCGTACTTCTTCAGGGCGTCCTTGCTGATCTTCTCCTCCACCACGATGCAGTCGTGCATCTGGCGCGACTTCAGGCGGCGGATGATCTCCTTCAGCTTCTCCTTCGCCCGGGGGAGGGAAATGGAGGTGGAGAGCCGGAAGCCCACCTCGCCGAAGGTCAGGGTCATGGTCTTCGCCTTCCCCATCTCGTCCCGGTGCTCGGTGACGAATGCCTTGATCTCCCGCTCCAGCCGGGCCTGGGCGTCCTTGATGGGCTTGCTCTGCTCCTCGGCCACCTTCTGGGCCCCGATGATCTGCTTCTGCATATCGCTCTCGATGTCGCCCAGCGCGATCTGGGCCTCCGCGATCTGACGGAGGGCGTCGTTCACGTCCTCCCAGGATTTGAGGGTCGGCTCCTCAATGACTCGCTTTCTTGCCATGTCTAAGCTCCTTTCGGTTATATGCCCGCGCCGGTCGGCGTCAGGGGTACAAAATATACTGCTCCGTGAAGATCATGTAGAGCCCCAGGGGGAGGAGCAGCACTGCGGCGGTGGCGTCCTGGTCAATGGGGGTCGCCCCGGTCGCGGCCAGAAGCAGGATGAGCCAGGAGAGAACCACCAGGGCCGCGCCCATGTGCCGCTGCTTTCTCATTTTCATTGTCCCGGCCCCCTGTCGTCAGAGCATCATCATGGAGGACGCTTGCTCGATGATCTTCACGGTGACCGTGTCCTCACCCCGCTCGGCCAGGATGCGCCCCACGTTGGAAAGGGTGCGGTCGAGGAGGCGGAAACAGCCCGTCCGCATATTACACGCCCGCTCCTTCAGCTCCAGCAGGGCGTCCGGGGTGATGTTGAAGTCCTCCAGGTAGCCCTCCACCTCGAAGGGAGCCAGCCCCCGGAGCGAGGCGTAGAAGTCGACCCGGTTCGCCATTCGTGCCAGGTAGGTCTTGATCTGGGCCTCCAGCTTCGGCTCGCCCGCGATCACCAGCCCCACGTCGCTCTGGTCGAAGATCGCCCGAAGTATCTCCATCTTCTTCTGGGTGTACTTGCTCACCAGCTTGTCCGCCTCGTCGATGACGAGGAGGTAGCCCCGGTTGGTGTTGAAGAACTCCCGGATGCCGTTGACCCTGCGCCAGATCGTGCCGTAGCCGTTGGGGAGCCCGATGCTCCGCTCGATCGCCTCCACCAAGTCCCGGCTGCTCATGGTGTCGTCGCACTCGATGTAGGCGACCCGGGGGAGCTTGGCGTACTCCCGGAGGGCGTAGGTCTTGCCGTAGCCGCTGCGGGCCACCACGATGCCCAGCCCGATATACTCCTGGCTGCTCTGGCACACGCCCAGGACGGCCTTGGCGTCCCGGCTCTCGTAGAAGCGGGGCTTCTGCCCGCCCTTCTGCCCCGGCTCCGGGGGCGGCGGGAGCTCCACCTCCTCCCCGGTCTGGCCCGCCAGGAATGCGGCGAGCTTGGCCTCGATGCCCGTGGGGTCGCTGTCGTACTTGCCAGCCAGATACCGGGAAACGGTGACCCGGCTGTAACCGATCTCCTTGGCGATCGCGGCGATGCTGGTGCGCTGGGCCACGATGTAGCCGTTGATCTTCGCTGCGAGGCTCTGGGCCCCGGTGTAGGTGGTGGTGCGCTCTGCTGCTGTGACTTCCATGATGTTCCTCCTATTCGTTTATGGCCCTCAGTCTGGCAAGGGCGTCCCCGGCCTTCGACGCCAGGAACTCGTCCCCGGCCCCGCTGCGTTTCTTCCTGCTCTGGGCGGCGACCTCGCCGCGATACTCCTTGTCCGTCGGAAGGGCAATCACCTTGCTGCTGGGCGCGTGGCCGATCATCAGGTCGAGCTTGCCCACGGCGTCGGAGGGTCGGCCCTGTTCGATGCGTACCTCGTAAGGTGTGGTGAAGTCCTCCAGGGCCTCCACGCTCTCCCGGTACTGCCGCTTCTGGTCGCGCATGAGCTTCTCCAGTGCTGCCTGGGAGCACTTTTCGCCGAAGCCCAGCACCTCGGCGGAGACCGCCTCGCATATCTTGTGGCCCTCCAAGTCGTAGACGTAGAGCTTGGAAACGTCGTCGATGTCCCACTTGATCTTGACCTTCTTGTCCTTCCAGAAGCAGAGCTCGTAGTCAGTGTAGAGGACTCCGAACTTGGTGATGCCCTGGTTGGTCACACGGGCCGTGTCCGCCTTCATGAGCAGCATCGCCGCATACTCCCTGGGCGGTGCCGCCTTTTCATAGCGGGGGCCGTGGGCGAACAGCTCGCCCGGGGTGACCCACTTCTCCTTGGCGTCCGTCAGGCCCCGGTGCTTCCGGGTGCGGTAGTGCAGCTCCTTCCACTCCGTCCAGACCTCATAGAACTCCTCCATGGTCAGCAGCTCCCCGCGCTCCAGCATACCCTCCACGTCCTTGTGCCGCTTGGCGTCGGTCTTGGAGCCGGTGAGGGTACCGGTGTATGAGGCGAACCACTTGGAGAACCGGGAGCAGACCGTTCCGAATAACCGCTCCACTGCCTTGACCCATGCCTGATAAGGGAGGGCCCGGTCGACGCCCAGGATGCCGATGCTCTGATAGAAGCCCACGGTCTCGGCGTCGAAGTCGAAGTCGATGTTCCGCTTCTTCCGGCTCTGGCCGGTGAGCTCCTGCTTGGTGTAGTCCTTGCCGTTGTCGATGAGCAGCCGCTTCGGGACGCCCGCCGTGTAGATCGTTTTCACCAGGGACTCCTTCAGGGTGTCGCCGTTGGCCTTCACGCAGATCACGTCGCCCAGGATGTCCCGGCTCCGCATATCCATCCAGGCCACCAATACCGGGCGGACGGCCTTGACCTTGCCATTGGGGGCGGTGTACTGTACCCAGAGGTCGAAGGTGTGCTCGTCGCCCACCAGGAGCTCCATGACCTCCAGGGTGGTGGCGTCCCGCTTGCCCTTGAGCATCATCTTGTTCCGCCACTCTCGCGTCCCGTTGGCTGCGAGGAAATGGGCCGAGGCTGCGCCCCTGGTACTCATGAGGTAGTTGATATACCGTCCCACGGTCTTGGTGGAGGGGTAGTCCTGCCAGCCGCGCTCCCGGGCGATCTCCTCGAACTTCTCGTAGAGCATCTCCCGTGTGCCCAGGTTGGAGGCGAACTGCTTGTCGAACCAGATATTCTCAATGATCGCCCGCTGCTCCGGGGTCAGGCTGGGGAAGGTGTCCGCCTCCTTCGGCTTCCGGCAGAGTGCCAGGGCCCGGAAGTAGTCCCGGCACTGCCCGTCCTCCCGTTCCAGCTTCAGGGCCCAGGCGTTGGCCTCCAGCACCTGTGTCTGGTAGCGGTAGAAGCTCTGCGGGCTGACGCCCAGCCCCACGGCAAGCCGGGCGGCGAGGTCGGTGCGCTTCTCCGGCCCGGCGTAGTCAATGAACTCCTGCACCACCCGGGCCGCTTCGACGGCCTCGTAGTACGCCTTCTTGTGGCCGTCTATGTAGTGATTGAGGTCGGCGGTCACATACCAGGGAGCCGCCTCCGTTGCTCTGCGGTCTATGATTACATCCCTCCCGTCTACTTTCTGGGTGGCCCGCCACGCCTTCCGCGCCTTGGTCGTCAGGGAGGCGACGGAGATCAACACCTGATCTTTGCCGCCGCCCTCGCGGGCCTGGGTCTTGGTGTCGTACTGCTTGGGGTTGCGGGCAATCCTTGAGGTCAGCCCCTTGTAGGTGATGCCCTCGAAGGCTGCGGCCTCCTCCAGCGTGATATATGTGTCCTGCACTGCCGTCCCTCCCTTCTGCTGTTATGCGGCCATCGCCTTCTCCACCTTCCGGGGGTCGAGGGCGAGGGCGGCGACGATCGCCGGGATGTGCTTTCCCCCGGGGCGCGTCCCGTGTAGGATACGGCTCAGGTGCTGCGGCGATGTGCCGATCTGACCGGCCAGCTCCGTCTTGGTCATGTCCTGGTCAACCAGGGCCTTGACCACCAGCTTGCCGAAGGGGGTGAGGGTGTTGCTGCTCTTCATCGCCGTCCTCCTTTCTGCGATGTTGGTCTTAGAACTACTTCCAGGCGATTTTGATCGCCCAGCCCAGGGAGAGGGCGGTGCCGATGACCGCCGACGCCTGGGTGATGGGGTCTGGGGCTCCCACCGTGATAAACACGGCGGCGATGCCCAGCGTGGCCAGCGACGCCAGCCCGAAGATCAGGGCCATATCGCGGAGCCGGAGGGCCTTGCGCTTCACCGCCTCCCCCCGCGCCCTGGCGATCTCCCGCTCCAGGGCTCCGAGGATGACGCCCATGCTCTGGGCGAGCTCGGTGGCAGCTTCAAACTCCGCCTCGTGGCCCGGGAGGGCCCGGAGGGGGTTGTGCGGGTCACCATGCTCCTCCCGCTTCTGCCGGAGGGCGGCGAGCCGGGCGTTCCGCGCCCACCACCATGCCGCCTCAAGTTTCTGGGTCTTTTCCATGCTGCGCTCCTTTCCTTTTCCTCCCCGGGCTGGTACAATAGAGGTGGGCTCCAGCCCAGGGAGGAGGTGAAGTCTTATGAATTTCCTCAACGATATTGTCCATATTGACACAGGGGATGCTTACGCCGATATTTCAACCGAACACAGGCTTTCTCAGCTTCCAGAGTTTTGGGCCCTTGTTGCGTATCTGGAGCACAAAGGTGTCCTTGACCGCGAAGAGTTTTATGACTGCCTGAATCAGAAATGCAAGTCAATGGTTACGATGTCGAACATCCTCATGAGGGAGAGAACCGAGTCGCAAGACCCTTGAGAAACATCTCCGTGACTCGTCGCTGTCGGCGAAAATGCTCGACGAGGTTGGGGTGCAGCCCTTCCTCGTCCGGGGCCGTCTGTTTGTCGGACGGCCCCTTTTCCTTCGGGGGCTCGCCGGTGGTCAGCCATGCCAGCCAGCACTCCCTGCAGGAGAGCTTGTCGCAGTGTTCGGGGGTGACGGGCGGGCAGTGTTCCGCGATGATGTCTGCGATCTGCTCCGCTGTGGTGCCGGGGGCTCTGATGATCTCCAGGCCGGTCATTTCTGCATCCCCTCCTTGAACTGCTGGACGGCGTAGTTGGAGGTATACATTTCTGCCAGCTCCCGGAGCCGGTCATGGAGGGCTCCCCGCAACACCGTTGCCGGGTACCCTGTGGCCCCGTCCAGGGCTTTGTCGAGCTCCCTGGCCATGTTGAAGATGTTGAGGTAGACCTTGCAGTCGTTCTCCGGGCGCTCCTCGGCGAGTGCAAGCCCCAGGGCGTAGACCTTCCGGGTCATGCGGTCTCGCTGGATGTCCGGGTGCGCGTGGATGAAGGTGTCTCGCTCGGCCCCCGGTTCTCCCGGGGATAAGGTGCTGTCCCTGCCGTTGACGTAGTCGTCCACCTCCTTCAGCAGCCCCTGGGGGTTACGCACATCCCGGGGCGTCAGCGTAGGCGGGGCCCCGGCCCACCTGTCCACCTTGCACTTCGCGCAGATTGCGTCCAGCTCCTCCTGGGTGCGGCCCTCCCGGTACTTGCACACCTCGTCGCAGATGTACGCCAGGGTCTCCTCCTGCCCCGGGGCCGGTTCCTTGCTCCAGGCGAAGCTCTCCATCCCGCAGCGGCGACACTTGAGCGTCTGAACGGTACAGCCGGTGAAGGTCTCCCCCTCCTCGAAGTCGTGGGGGCTCACAATGGCCAGCCCCGCCCGGCTCGGGAGGGCCACGTTGACCCGGTGCCCTTCGTCGGTGTAGAGGTTGCACACCTCGCCGAAGGTATTGTGCTCAACCAGGAACCGCTCGTCGTGGCCGTCGATCATGCCCAGGTCTTCCAGGGCCCTGGCGTAACCGTGGAGCTCATGGGCTGCGGTGAGGGGGTCAAGGTCGAGGTGCGGCCCATGTTTGAGCTGGGCCTCCAGCGTGGCCCGCTGCCCCTTGAACAAGCTCTCAGGCTCCAAGTCCTCCTCGCTGACCTCGGTCTCGCCCTCGATGATGACCGTGATCTTCACCTCCGGCTCCGCCACGTCCAGCTCGGACTCCAGGCCCCGGGCCTGTTCCAGCGCGATCTCCAGGGTCTCGGCGTCGTCGTACTCCATGACGCTCCGGTCGACGTCCAGGATGCCGGTGTAGAGCTCGGCGTCGATCACGCCGAAGTTGCCCAGGCCGGTGCCCTCGTACTCGCGCTTCTCCCGGTCGTTGAACCGGACGACCAGATAGCCGTTGATTTTCTTCAGTTTTCTCATTCTGCTTGTCCTTCCTTTCTATGTGCCCTGCCATCGTCAGGCCGGGTAGGGCTCCCCCCGGCGACGCCCTCGCGGGCGTTTCGGCTTATTCTTCGGTGAGGGCTTCCAGGCCCTTGACGATCTGCTCGCATACCTCCCGGCGCTCCTTTGCGGCCCGGTAGCCCTTGACGGCCTCGGCGAAGGCGATGTCCTGGGGCGCTTCGGCGTAGTAGGCCATAGTCTTGGCTGCTTGTTCCATCCGCGCCTTGGAGGTGGCGAGCTCCTCACTTGCCAGCCCATAGACGGCGCTGTGAAGCCATACGGGGAGCTGCTGCTTCTTGAGGGCGTCGGCCTGTTCCTGGGCGTGGTCGAGTTGGCTCCTCAAGACCTCCACGTCGGAGCGGGCCACGTTGTACTTGCTGCCCATCTCCCGGAGCTGCTCTTCGAGGATGTTGACCCGCCCCGGGAAGCTGTAGGCTGCGTCCTCGTCGATGTTCATCTCGGCGACCTCGTAGACGCCCTCGAAGGCCGTCTTGAGGTAGGACTGGGGGCCCAGCTCGGCGACCATCGCCTTGATCTTCTCCAGGGTCTCCCGCTCCTGCTCCTTCGTGGCATTGACGTCGGTACTGGTGAGCTCGGTGTCGGTGATCTCGGCGTCCTTGTAGATGCCCTTGAGCCGCTTCTGAGCGGCCTTCTCGGTGCGCTCGGTGATGTGATCGTAGTGCTCTTCCCCGTTGAGGAGGTAGGTAACTTTGTAACTGTTCATGCTGCTGCTCCTTTCCGTTGCCCTGCCATCGTCAGGCCGGGTAGGGCTCCCCCCGGCGACGCCCTCCCGGACGTTTCGGCTTATTTGTCGCAGCCTAGGAACTCCGTGATCTCGGCGAGCTGTTCCAGGATGTGCTTGGCGGTTCCGACGTGGCCCCAGTTGATTTCCTCGGGGCTGTATCCCAGGTGGTTCTCGGTCTGCTCGGTCAGGGCGGCGAGTTTGGCGTTGATCTCGGTGATCGTGGCGATATATGCGTCCAGGGCTTTCTCGTTTTTCATGTCTGCTGTTCCTTTCCTGTTGTGCGCTTCGGTTTTTTGTGATATGCTGGGGGCGTCGGTTAATTTCTTAACCTGTCTATTATTATACTCGCATTTTCGTAGAAGTCAATAGTTTTGCGAGTAATTTTCGCAAATTCGAGGAGGTCGCTATGTTTAACGTATTATTGAAAGAATTGCGCTCCCAGCATGGGATGACTCAGGGCCAGCTTGCAAAGGCTGCGGGGGTTTCTCCTGGAAATGTAGGTGACTGGGAATCGGGGAAGAGCAAGCCTGGGTATAATGCGCTGGCTGCGCTCGCCCGCATTTTCGAGGTGTCGGCAGATTACCTCCTGGAGTTAGAAACGCCGCCCGCAAAAACGAGCGACGATCTGGAGCGCATTAAATTGGAGCAAGGGCTCTCATGCGACGGTAGCCCCCTTGAAGCTGAGGAGGCTGATCTGATTGCCATGTTCCGGCTCCTGCCGTCCTACGAGCGGGAAGACCTCTTTGATTTGGTTTACTTCAAATACAAAAAGCACGTTGAGAAAAAGATGGAGTCTATCTACTGGACGTATGCCGCCGAGAGAGAAAAAGCAAAGCCCACCTCCGCTTCCGGCGAAGGTAGCCAGAGCGTGATCGCCTAAATTTTTTTGGCCTGTTTTGGTTAAATAATTATCCGTTTTTGTGTCACATTGAAAAATGGGCCCTCGCTTGGTTGCAGAGCCCACAAAACGCCTGAAATTCAACAATGTGACATGGTGACCGGGTTTTGAGCAATTTGTCACTTTGCTGCTCGGCGTTTTGGGGCTCTAAGGCCATGCGCCCCGACCGTGGAAGTAACGGTCAAGTAACGCCGCCAACGGCCCGATCTGCGCCGGTTCGCCCGGTTTGGGCCTAAATTCTAACGCTCTAACGGTGCGTTATTACGCTGGGCCCCCTTGCATTTCCCCCGCAGCCCTGCTATACTATCCTCAAGGGCCGCGAAGCCCACGCCTTCTTGGTCTGCTGCTGTGACTTCCGGGGCGTGGCCGAGCGGCCCCCATAATGTCCTGCCCGTCCCCGCCATCGAGAAAAGCCCCCGGATTGCCGTTTTTAAGCGGTTTTCCGGGGGTTTTCCTGTCCAGCCGGGCCGGTGCCCGCCGCGCCGCGCCGCCGCCGACGTGCGCCCTCCAGCGGCCCTTGGGCACAAAAAAAGACGCCGACCGCCGTCGACGCCTTCGCGCTCAATGAAAATGAGAATGTCCGGGCCTTTCCCGCCCTGATTATGCCCGTTCCCGTTGATATTCGGGGGTTTTCCAGCACTTCCCCCGCCTCTCCCGGTTTATCCCGGTTTCTCAATTATCCTGTCCCCTTACAATCAGCAATATCTGGTAAAGTTGGCAGAGACTTGGTGTGCCGGAAGCCAAGTTCCCCGAACGATGCTCAATACCCAACAGGATGCTTTACATCTCGGATTGATAGACACAGATGGCAGCACATATGACGTTACTTTTCCAGACCTCTCTGGGGAAACGTTCCAAGCTCAGTACATTGACCGTGAGATTCGGCAGTCCTTGGCAAAAATGGTTCGAGATAGTGGTAGTTTTCTTTTGTTCCTAAACCCCGAAAAAATTATAGAACCTACGCTGATTACTAATTTGCCTTCGAATACGAGGCATAGTGAGGATGCGGAGAGCATAGAGGGGAGAAAGCGGAACCCCCTGGATGATGACTCCACTGCGGCCCAACTTGTAGTACTTTTACAGGACTTTTTGGCTTTGCGCAATTGGCAACGGTTCCAATTGGGAGTAGTGGTTTCTGCGTGGGACATCGTAAAGGATGATTATAGGCTTCCACAAGATTTTGTGAAACAGCATCTCCCTCTGCTATGGCAATACTTGGTTTCCAATAGCGACGTTCTTTTTACTCGGTATTATGGGGTCAGCGCCCAAGGCGGTAGTCTTCAATCTCCAGAAGAGGCTGAGTGTCTAGTGGAACAGTTTGAAGACCAGCCACTGCACCGTATCCTTGTGGTAAATGAGTCAGGGATAGTATCCCATGACATCACACTACCATTATGGGAGATGATGGGTGCACAAACGGAGGATGAAACGCTATGACAGTTCATCAGGCACTGTGGGGCTATTCTAACGGACACCACCTACTTTCGGCGTCCGTAGCCTTGTCCACCCCGTCCCGAAAAATGTTGGAAACTTTGACGGATCTGTCCGGTTCGGATGCTCCTAATACATTTGACGGTTATCTAACTGGGTGCTTCCTGCCAGCCGATGGGTATTATGCTTTGAGCAAAACCTGGTTTGCCCCCGAAATGGAGCGTCCAGGGTGTGTCTGGACTCATACGCTCTTTCTTGAAGCTGACTCAACGGCGCATTGGGATGACCTTGATTTAGACAGTCTGTTCCGTAGGCCACAGCAGGATAAAACAAATTATCAAGAGTGCTATAGCGTTCCCCTCTCTTCAAATACAGTATCATCATCCACCTCTTCTCAAGCAGAGACGGATGCGTTGGCTCTTTTTTCTAATCTTATCCGATATCCAGAACCATTTCTTATGTATGCATCTGGAGTAAAACGGTGGAACGCTGCATTGGAAGCACTGCTTATCCTTACCGGTCCCCGGTTCTCTCAGGACATTTCCTTTTGCACTGGCTCACTCTCCAACCGAAAACTTGGGGGACAGCCTCTCACTTTGCAGGTCGTTCCAGAACGTCTTTTCAAAGTTTTGTTACGCACAGCCCCAGGAAGTCGAATCCTTTCTATAGAGGAGAAAAATGCTTTACAGGATACTGTCGAAGAATCATTTATGACGTTGCAAACCTTTCAACAAACAAAAAATTTACTACTTTCCTGCAACACAGAGTACGATAACCGTCATTCCTGGCCTCTTTTCAAAGAGTTTTATACCGAGATTTCTAATGGCGTCGCCTTTTCTTTTCACCAAGCAATTGAAACCCTTGGGAACCAACCAGATGCCTATGATACTGTCAAAATTTTATGGGCCTTGTTCTGCGCAGTATTCTCTCAGAACCGGCAGAAGACTCACGATGCACAGGCAGAAACTCTTTTTAATTTTTTGACACTGGACGAGCAGTATGTTTCCATAGATACTACTCGGTCTCAGACTCTTGAAAGCATTCTCACCCGTTTGTGGACGCACTGCCGCCAGAAAATGGTCGATTTAGTTCCCAAACTTCTTACCTGTGCGTTAAACACCGCTGGCGAGGTAGCAGTGACATTCATCGTTTCCCGTCTTTTCATTGGAGAATATACCGAACTGCTCCGACAGAACGCTGCTATGTGCCTGCCTATGCTCCGATTAAACAGAGAACTAGCCCGGTGTGAGACTCTGTGGCAATTGCCGAAAGACTTTCAGGCTGAGGCCCTGCGGGAACTCTGGTGTGGTGATGGACGAATAGTAGCAATTCAAGCAGAAGATGTGGCCATTCTTCATTCTATTTTCCGGTACGGTGATAGTGGACTCTTTCGGGAGGTCTTCAAAACCTTTGGTAGCAACGCCATTGAGGTATACTTCTCCTACTTCGGTAATGGCAACAGTACCAAGCGGGCTGCTGCTTGGAGTGGCCTATGCCGGGAGGATCCGGCCCTAAGCGTTCACGCATTGTGTATGCTTTCTTCTTCTGCTCCAGCACTGTTTACAGCAGTGATTTCTGTGTTAGACCCATGCTGTGATGAGGTCCTGTCTATATCGGGTGATGTGTGGGAACAGTTGTACCAACGGTTCTGCCGAAACAGCAATGAAGCAGCCACCGCATATGCTCAGTTTGTGTTACCCTTGATTCTGTGCTCTAATGTCGCTATTTCCTCAGAACTTCTTAACTTTTCATTCTGCACAGTCCATACTCTCCTGGCCCAGAACTCTATGGATTACTCTAGGTGGGAATGCCTATCATCTTTGTTGCCGGAAATTCCGTGGTATCAGTCTTGGGATAAGTGCAAGCGTTTGCGAAAAGCTGCAAAGCAAAAAGGCATCCACGTTGAGTGGAAATAGAGCATAAAAGCTGGATAGTTTATTTTCTCAGACTACGTTGTCTCTGTTCACGTGTAAAGTTGATTTTTCAATAAAAATCCAAAGGGATTTTTGACTATCTCTTTATAAGTTCTTAAATGCCGCTAAGTCTTGATTTTTCAAGGGTTCGCGGCATTTTTGCTGTCGGGGGAAGCTCACATATACTCTCAAAAGTTTTTAGGTTTTTGCTCTCAAAGGTAGTACGAAAGTAGTAAAACCTCGTCCTGCCTATGCTGCCAGCCGTTCCATTTCAGCCCTTGCGGAAGCGTAGGTTGCGTGTGCGTAATAGTTCAGCGTCATGGTGATATTGGAGTGTCCCATGATGTACTGCAACGCTTTAGGGTTCATGCCCGCATTGGCTAAGTTGGTGCAGAACGTGTGCCGGAGCGTGTGCGGCGTCATTACCTTTGGCAAGGCTTCTTCGTGGCACTTGTTGTACTTCTTCACGAGCAACCGAAACATGGTGTCATAGTTCGGTGCCGTTTTGGGGTTGCCGTCCCGGTTGAGGAACAGGAAACCGCTGTAACCGTCCACGATGATAGCCTTTGCGCCCTTGCGGTTTGCAAGCACACGCTTCAATGCTTCATAGACTTTCTCGCTCATGGGGATTTGCCGGACACCGCTTTCCGTTTTGGGCTTCTCAATGTAGTAGCCCGTTTCCTTGCTCCTAAGAAGCTGGTGGTCTACTGTGATTGTCCTGCCCTCAAAGTCAAGGTCGGCGTCGGTCAGCCCGCAAAGCTCGGAAATCCGCAGCCCTGTCCCCAGCAGTATCACGATCTCGTCATAGTATTTCTCATAGACGCTATCGCTCTCCACAAAGGCCAGTAGGCTTTCTTCCTGCGCTGGCGTGAGAGGTACCTTTGGCACCGTCGTATCTTCCAGAACGGTGTTAAGCTGGAAGTCAAACGGATTCTTGCGTATGCAATCGTCCTGTATCGCCGTATAAAAGGCTGCTTTCAGAGAACGCTTGTCGTTGCTGATTGTGCGGTAGGCTATGCCCCGATCTCTCATGCGTAAAACCCATTCTTTCGCGTCGGACATTTTCACGCTCTCAATCGGACACGCGCCCAGCGGGTCGCTCTCCAATAGCTTCATCAGCCGTTCCCGGCTCTTTACGGTGTTGTGCCGCACATTCCCCCGGTGGCGGTTCTGCTTCGCGTAGAGCTGGCAGACAGTCATTTTTTTGCCGATAGGGTCTATCCCGTCGTCAAGGTCTTTCTGGATTTCCTTTTCCTTTTCCCGTAGGGATATGTCCTCCCGCTTTCCGGCTGGGGTCTTGTCCGTAGGCACTAACTTCCATGCGTAGACAAATTGCGGTTTTCCAAAGGTATCAACGTATTTGTAAGCATATCGCCCGTCTTTCCTCTGGCTCTCTCCTGAACGCAAAATACGGTTTTTGCTGTCCCGTCTTTTCTCTGACATAATGCGCTGCTCCTTTCCAAAGACGG
>OFEZ01001255.1_pt1 | contig 14390 bp, 10 predicted proteins | sample 1521241 | NCBI WGS metagenome assembly OFEZ01 (sample SAMEA3504099, study PRJEB24116) | mouse gut metagenome | biome: mouse gut; feature: mouse-associated habitat; material: faeces | place: Denmark | collected 2011
GTAGAGCGCTGCGTTCGGGACGCAGAGGTCGCAGGTTCAAATCCTGTCGCATCGATTCTTGGCAGGGGCATGAAAATAGCTTAGACACTGGGATTGCAGAGTGTTTAGGCTATTTGCTTTTTATCCTGAAAAATATTCTGTCACGAATCTTATCAGGGATAGGGTAGCTCCATTGGCTTGCATCTGTTTTTGACCTGTCTTTTGCAATCGTAGATTTTACCCTTGATACCGTATGTTCAATATACAGTTTTCCATCTTCATGTAGGGCATTCCCTTTTAAAGCTAAAATTTTTTTGCAACAGGCTATATATGGCGTTTCTGCCGACAGAAAGAATGTTCATGCATTCTGTTGGTGTTAAAACGTCTGGATACTCTGCTAAATATCTGCTGTTTGAATTGTTTGTGCTGTTCCTTCCTGTATCATGCTTTTTCATAGGTTTTGCAATTTTTACTTGTCTGCTTGCATTAATCATAGGCAAATCCCTCCTTAAATTCAATTTATAATCTAACTCTGCTATCTATCATCCATCTGACTTACTGATTGAATGTTTCAAGCAGCCTTGTAATCCTGCCAGAAACATTCAATCTTTCTGGTACTGTAACCGTTCTGCTTGCAAGGTTGTTCCTCTTTGGAGAAAGGGATTGCCGTCCTTTCGGCAAAAAGAAATGTATGTTTTGGAATTTATCTCGTTCATACATTCTTTCTCAATGTTTTTTATAAATTATTCTCGTTATGCCATTGAAAGTTGGATATGGTGGAATTTTTCTATTTTGGATACTTGCATTAGGGCTTTCTTTTGTAACATCGGAAATTATGCAAAAGATTCCATTACTGAGTAAATATGTTGTATAGCAGGCGCAGCCCTTGACTAACAGCTCATTTAGCGATATTCATAGCCACTCCCTAAAATACTAGTTAATAAAAAACAAAAGCATGACTCTTGGCATAGATTTGGGAAAAGGCGGTTTGTGCAAGGAAAATGTGAGGAGCGTGCTTCCTCCCGTTTCAAATGTCTTAACTTTTCTGGCAACATGGAAGTAAGTCTGCAAAGAATATTTTTAGAGGTCAGCGAAGATGCTGAAAAACATGAAAGAAACGTTAGAATATGAGATTGAAGCGCTGAACAAGGTTTATTTTTGGGGCACTGCTCAAGGGGTTGACTCGTATAAAGGAATAGCAACGCCGCCCATCTACCAATCAAAGTACAAGGGCAGCAGCAAGTGATATTGTAATACACCTGCCGCTGCCCTCTTTTATCTAATGTTCATTTCTGGTAAGATATTACTTCTGTAAGAAAGTTGCCGTTTTTGAAATACCAGCTTTCTTACAATTTACCTTAAACTTATTAAACTCTTTCTTTGACATTTTCTTTGGAACAGTCACTTTACATTTTGCATTTGTCCCTTCAAAGGCTTTTGAACCAAATTTCGGGGTCTTAGATGTCTTGAACGTAATTGTTTTTAACTTCTTTAATTTATAAAATGCCTTTGTTTCAATCTTCTTTACGTTGGCTCCGATTTCCACGGTGTTAAGCTTGCTTGCCTTCATAAATGCTTTGGAAGCAACAGCCGTGACTTTAAATTTGACCTTTCCGATTTTTATGGTAGATGGGATCTTGATTTTTGTTTTATTCTTTTTGCTGACCCCCACTACAGATACCGTGCCCTTTGTGGCATGAGATTTTGTAACTTTATAAGATAAATCTCCAATCGTCTTCTTATACCCTACGCTTGGAAGCGTGATCACCGGACTCCATTTTGCATATAATTTCATGTTTTTGGTTATCTTGGTAGTGAAAGAAAATTTGTTCTTACAAGCAGAGTCTGTATGCCAGCCTTCAAACTTATAATTTGATCTTTTCGGAGTGACATTTTTAATTTTGCCATTTTTATCCACGGTCTGACTAGCCACTTTGCTTCCGCCCTTACTATCGAAAGTGACCGTAAAAACGCGAATCCATTTTGCAGTCAAGGTAATATCCTTGGTAATTTGGGTAGCGGAAAAATCAAACTTCTTACCATCGCTGCCATACCAGCCGCCAAGGCGATATCCTTTCCTTGTCGGAGCTGGCTTCGGCTCTTTTGCTTTTTCACCTTTTGCTACAGACTGCGCAGGCACTTGTGTTCCATTATTGCTGTCAAATGTCACCGTATATTTAAGAGGTACTGATCCACTTTGATGCAGTACTGCAATTTCATACAGAACCAGTTCTTTCTCTGCCCATTCTACTCTCACAGCATAAACATCTCTCTCTTCGCTGATATCAAATGAAGAAAATGATTGTGTTAAATTTCCAATCTTCTCCCATTGATCCTTTCCTGTACGAATCGATACCTCTGCATTGCTGATATTATTTCCATTCTGCAAGATATTAATTTTCTTGACGTTTTTCGTGCCTTCCGAAAGATTGTAGATCAGGGCTCCGCTGCTAATTCCATTTGGCCTGAATGCTGACGTCAAATTATTATCTATTAAATTCTGCGGCTCCATGCCTCTTTGCAGAAAAACATCTCCTGTCAATTCAAATGTCGGATCATTTATAGACGGTAAATATTCATTATTATTAATCTCAATTTCAGCTATTTCCGCATAACGTCCAGCATTTCGATCTGTAAAATAAAGCCTCAGATATCTTGCCCTTACAGGCTGATCCAACGTTCCGCCCACATAAGCGTAATTAACGTCAATTGCCCCTTCGCCGGCTGTCCAGCCATTATCCACAGATGCAGAATCAAAGGTAGCGTCTGAGCCATCTCCATTAATCTTGATCAACGTTGCCCACTCTGTGCTGTCCGGCGTCAGCGCTGCCTGAATCTCTGCCTTTCTTGGATAATCTTTTGCATTGTTAGCCACCCATGCTTTCACGGTGCGCAAATCCACTTCCTGACCTAAATCATAAGTAATATAATCTCCTGCAGCTGCAGCAAAACAATACTTCGCCGTGGTGTTTTTATCTCCATCAAACCAGTTTCCAGTGGTTCCCTGGTTTCTAGCATCCTGATCCACATATTCTTCTGGCTCCTTGGATGCTGCTTCAAAATGGATCGGCTGCACTTCGTCCAACGCAACCTCAAACGAGGAAAGACTGAATGTAACTGCTTTGTCTGTCTGATTGACCAGACGGATATAGCGAGCGCTGCCCTTATTTGCATCCGTCCACTCACTTTCATTAACAGATTTCTCAAGCGTCAAAGAATTGATCCCTGTTCCTTCTGCCTGAATGGAGGCAACTGCATGGATTCTGTCAAGCTTTAAGCCTATATATTCATTTGGTTGCAGAACCGCATTCTCTTTGGGGAATATTTTTGCAGATTCCTCTGCATATTCTACACGCCATTCGGCTTGTGCATTGGTTATATTCGTATAATCCATGGCTATGCCTTCTGGTTCATAGACATAGCTGTAAGCAGAGAACTCACAGAACATCACCCATTTATTGACTTCTACATCATTCACAAGCCTAATATATCTGGCCATTGCGCCTTTGAGATTTATCTCATACGTATACGGTCCTGCCACGGTATCTGTATAAGATGCAAGCTTCTGCCAACTGCCTTCTTCTCCTGTTTCTGAATATTCTACATGGTATTTGCTCCATTTATCACCGCTTGGGGTGCCACCATTCATACCGCCGACAACGGCACGCACTCTGCCAACCTGCTTCACTGCACCCAAATCGAGCTGTAAATAATCCCCCGCCAAAGAGGTGTCTTGCTTTTGCGTAGACGGGTTATACCATACCTGGCTATTGGAATCACCGTCTGTCATATTTGACTGCTCGCCTGAATATACCGTCCATCCTTCTGTCGTGCTAAAAGAAGCTTCATATTTTTCTCCGACAATAGGTTTGCTTCCACCCAGTTCACCATCTACATTATAACCAATCTCCCGAATCGTAAGCCATCTGTCTACATGCTGCTCTGCACCTGTTTTCAGGCATTTCCAACGGAATCCTCTGATTTCCATCGCTTTAGGAAGATCCATTTTTACATCCTCTCCAATACGGGAATCTGGCTGGATATTCTGATCAAATGCAACCCAAGACTTACCATCCAACGTGTATTCCATAATGCCTTCAAAAATAAAGTTCTTCGGTCCGCTTGGCGCTGCAAGGGCAATGCGAATGTTTTTAACTTCCACAGGTACATTAAATGACAACCCTACAAAATCTCCAACTTGCTGTTCTGCTGTAATTTCATAAAATGTTGATAAACTGCCGTCCATGGTCAATGCTTGATTGGCGCTGGTGTTAATTTTGGAGCCACCCACCTGTGCAATTAATTTCTTTTTCACCGGAATATTTTCTGGATTTACCACTTTTGCCGCTTCATCAGAAACATATTCTAATGCAGTTTCCACAAATGGCATAATATAACGTCTGCCTCCCATTGCATGTTGCACGCCGTCTGGATCCACGAATGTATAAGTATTTGATCTCTCGTAGAGCTCTTGCGCTTTTGCAAAATTCTCATAGACAGCCAAATCATTTCCAGACTGAATTGCGTCAATTGCCTGCATCAAATATATGCCTGCCTCTGACACATCTGATAAATTCGATGCATATGGCGTCAACTGCAACGCCATGCGCTGATTCATGCCATTTCCATCTTTAATATAATATTTAATATCATCTTTGATAATTGCAAGCTCCGTCTTAATGGTATTGATCTCTTCTGCAGTTAGCTCACTGCCATCTTCTATCTTGGCCTGAACCGCCAACAGAGCGTCTTTTATATTTAAAGACTCCTCGAACTTCGCACCCGTCTTATCGGCCTGCCCCTGACTCTGCGTGATCATATGCTGACAAATCCCTTTCAGCTTTTGGGAAGACTCCGTCTCCTGCGCTGTCATATGATCAATATATTTAAAGGAATCCTCCCACGCCTGATCGCCCTGAGCCTGGGCGTTCGCTCCTCTCCATATATTCCAACAGAAATCTGCCCCAGTGAAAAGTCCTACCTTTGAAGGCTCTGAATCCTGCATTGGATTGAAAATAATGCCATGATATTTGCTTCCGTCAAGGTCTGGCTTTAAGATCGAGTTATGACCTCCCATTACTAAACTGTTATGCGTATTATCATTACATGGCCAGTTTACCCAAAGATATGGATAACGACCTGGTGATTTTTTCTCGTTTAATTTTTGATAAAAACGATCTGCAAAATCAGTGGTCACATCGCCCCAGATTTTCCCTCCGGTCATCACGATGCGGACGTTGTCTCCTACCCTGGCATGCAGCTCCTGAATCTTTTTAACATCGTCATTATTACTGTCTGTCATATTATTTGAGTATGCCATCCAGCCAGGACAGAACAAAAGTTCAGTTTTCAAATCTGAAAATTGAGGATCTGACTGCTGTTTTGTGACCAGCCATTCGGAAATATCGTTTAATACTTTTACTAAAATCTCCGATGCGATCTCCCAATCCCAATCTGCATATCCGTCATCCTCTAAGATCGCAATCTGCCTAACGCCTGCATTAATGACCTGTTCAAATTTTGCTTTTAGATCCTCGATATCTTGATCGTAGGTTGCCAGCGCAATCTTATCTGTGTAAAACGGATGCAAGGCATACACATAATAGCATTTGTTTTCATTGCCCACTTTTGCCAGATCTTGAATTTGAACCAGCGAATTCTTTTCCCCTGTTTCTGGATATAAATCACGCCACTGCGTTCTGTGATAGGGATCATCTTTCGGCGCAAATACATACTGATTCATCTTAATTTCGCCGCCATACTGCATTAAGTCTTTGCGGTCATCATGCGACCACGGATTGCCATAATAGCCTTCGATGAATCCACGAAATTCAATCTCTGCATAATCCTTTACCGTCAGTTTCTTTACGGTCTTATCGTTCTTTGAAACTTGTTCTAAAATACGCTGAAGCGTGGTAACTCCCCGGAACGCCGCATCTGTGTCTTCTCCTAGTATTACAATCTGACCGTCTGAAATATTTAAAATATATTTGTCAAACCGTTTTTCAGCCGTAATGCCGTCTACTTCGCCTGTAAAAAATGCCTCTGCGCCGAGAGTGCTTTCGTAAGACGAGACGTCGCTTTTGCCATAGACGCCAACCACGAGCCTCGTATGATCGCCGTTAGCTGTTGATGCTTTTGACAGTCCTAAGATATTCAAAGCCTGCTCCGCCTTATTCTTGGTATAGTCATCAATGCCTTCTCCATAGGTCACATCCACTTCTGTTGTCAGAACTGCCGCCCCGCCATCATATGAAACAGCCTGCGGCGTAGGATAAATCTCATATTCATTTTCCCCCTCACGCACTGCTGCGGCTGCTGGTATAAAAAACGCCAGCGCTAGTACAAATAAACCCGCAACATACATTCCAGCTCTTTTTGTGAATTTGATTGTCTTCATACTCTTTCCTCCTTTTTTGTTGAAATCGTCAACTTTGTTTTGATTTTTTGCTTAGTTTTTAGCAAATTATAACAAACAAATTAAATTTCGTCAATATATATTATTTTTAGTTTCCTAATTTTATTTTTTAACTAATATTTTAACACAAAAAGCTTTTATGACTTTAGTAATTTAGATATATTGCACAAAAAGTGTATGAAAACTCCCTCAGGAAACACACTGAATTTATTTATACTAATTCTGTATGCTCTGGCTTCCACGATATTAAATTTTTCTAAAAAGCCAGCGGGTTAAGCTTCGTGCGATGTTTCAGATAGCCAGGGTTTAATATTTCCGTTCCCGGATGTGCAGTTTTCATATACAATAAAAATGTAGAAATAGGAACCTTTTACAATTTAAAATATAAAAGATACTTTAAGTTAATGACATTGTCAAAATTCAGCACTTTTTTGACAATGTCAGAAAACTTCAGACTAAGAAAAGCTTTGAAAACACTGATGTTTACAGTAATAAAAAAGTATAAAAACCAACTTATCATTCACACTGACAAGCAGGGTGCAAAAACGAACAGAGAGTTGACTCATTTAAAAAATGGTTGGCTCTCTGTATTTATATACTTTTGATATCAATTTAGCAAGCATGTCTTTATTCCGCTAATAAAGAAGAACTTACTTAAAAGCGGCCTGTATGTTCCACGTTGAACCTCTTTCTAATTCTCGATATCATGACTTTTCTTGTGTTGAATATGTATTCCTATATGACCGATACCCAGAATAAGCGTTGATATTAACATACATGCAACCTTTCCATAAATTCCCAACATGAAAAATGCAATAACCGGCAGAGTTGCCCCGGCAAGTGGCATCCCTAAAAAGCCACTGTAAAAATCTGATAATTTGCGTTCACTCCGAAAATAACCCATCCACCATGCTTCGTACATTATCATTAAAATGAAAGCTGCAATCAGCCATAAAGACCAAAGCGTCCATTTATATATATTAAAATCGGTAAATACCAGCGAACAGCAACAAATCAATATTTCCCCCAATCTTTCAAAGAGCAATAGGATTTTGTTTTCTTTTTCAGATATATACCCCTGTGGCTTTCTCTTTGACCATATGATATTGGGAATGAATAACATCAATAAAAAGAGTAATCCTATATAAGAAAATCCATAATTTCCAAACATACTATTGTCCTCCGGCCAAAAGTTTTCTTGTTTCTTTACACCATTCCAAATACGTCTGATAGATTTTTAAACTAAAAATATTATATCACCATATGTCATATTATTAATAACAAAAATTTTTCATTTGGCAAAATAGTATTCTACGATTTCGGGACTCTAATTCACTTTAGCAATCACTAAATTAATAACTACATCTCACATTTATCTTTTAATGCTGGTGTTATACTATACAATACAAACACAGAAGTCTTCTGCGTATAGTAACAATTGTCAATACTCCCTTAGCTGCGAAAGGCCGTCTATTCCAAAATGGTTGTCAGGGTCAATATTGCAAAGTTCCTGATATAATTGCTTGGCTTCTGGCAGTCTATCCATACTTTCATATAACTTGGCCAGCACTAATCGAGAATGTAAATTTTTAGGCTCAATCTTTATAGTTTCACGCAAAAATTTCTCCGCTTCCTCTTCTCGTCCTTTTTGCCTTGAGAGCAGACGCCCTAACTCGGTGCGGCAGTGAATATTAGATTGGTTGATTTTTATCACAATGAGGAATTTTTCTTCCGCAGCGGAATTTTCTTTCCTTTCGGCCAACCATATTCCCCATTCTGTATAAAGTTTTATTATCAATAAATTGCTTTCTAATTCAGGTGCAAGGTTGTCTAAAACAGTTCTGATTGTAAAACTGCTTTCGGAGAGACCTTTCTGGTACCTTGCCCACAAAAAGCCTAAACACAAATATGTTTTTGCAACATGCGAAAGATTTGGGCTTCCTTTTTGCATACGGGAATAGATACGCTCCAAGTAACCCCAGTAATCAATCTCGCCGATTGGGAGCTTCTGTCCTTTCCTCATTTCTTTTTTGTTTGTGATATTAGATAAAAATGTTTCGATTTCATTTTCATCCATAACATCCAACAACTCATATATTAGGGAATTAATGGTAACTTTGCTTTTATTAAATAGAAAAAACAATTCCGCGATGACATCATGTTTAGGTTGCAGCGTCTCGTTTCTCTCCTGGTAAACTACCAGTTCCACATGCCGCGGTACAAACCGCTCACACAGGCGCGTTCTCAATTTGCGTGCGTTTAATTCATCAAAGCGTTTACAGAAGAGTGAAAGCGGCAATGGTGTATGGAACACTTTCAGAGCCGCAATTATGCCATATAGTTGGATGTCGGTATCTACTTTGCCAAACTCCCGCTCAATCAGATCACCCCATTCTTCCCAGTCTAATTTGATGCTTCCTGGTTTAGACGAAATTTTTTTCAACTCGAACAAAGCGCAGTAGATCAATTCCACCAAACTGACATACGGCTTCCCATACCGGCCTAGTGTTTTATTTATCACAGATAGTTGATCCGTCTCGCTTATTGCCCCTTCTTTTACCAGGCAAGAAGTGCTCTTTTCCAATATGGATTTTCTTCTTTCCACGCTCTCTGAAAAATAGCGTGGCGTATAATCTTTTAAACGATATTCCCTGGTCTGGTTGATTCCTTGCAGGACAATAAGCTCTGCATTTTCAAACCAGTGCAGCAATAAATCCTGATGCGGATCTGCAAGCAGTGTAAGCCTGTTTTCTCTCTCTGCCATGAGTAAATGTATTTTTGCGTTATAAGGTCACCTGGCTTGTAAGCTTGCAAAAGAATCTCTCCCCTCAAAGGGATTGTCAATGCATAGCAATACACTTTGCCCCACAGGTGTAAGCTTAATCAGGCAATCAAAAAATTGATCTGCCATTTGCTCTGTTATAGTTTCTTTATTTGACAGATGCAGCCAGACCGTCAGGTGTCCAGAAGAAGCATTCTGCACTGCTGCACGCATCATCAGACTGGTTTTTCCCTGGCCTCCGTTTCCTGCAATTATAACGGAGGCGCTGCTTTGGATGAGTTCTTCTATTGCCTGTGCCGCCTCTTTGTGAGGGACATCTGCATCTGCACTGATAACTTGGAGCATGGTATGGAAATTATTGTCAACAGTAAAGAAGTTTTTAATAGCCAAATCACTGCAGGAAATCCTTGCATCTGTGACATAGCCGGGAGTAATCATTGTCGCAATATGATCGATTCCCTGGCTGTCCAGTCGTGCTTTTATCTGAGAAGCCGCTTCAAATATTTGTGGCAAATCGGACAACCTCTCAGAAGCTATATCCAGATGATTCTGAATCAAAATATCATGTATCCACGCTGCAAAATCTGGAATGGTCATCCACTGCTCCATTAAGTAGGAAATGATAACTTCGGCTTCTTCTTTATCCGCAATTTGGGAAACTACCATATCGCTTGCACTGGGCAGCACATTGCGCTGCAAACACGTTTCCCAATATCCCAAGATATCTTCTTTAATCGGAATGCCTAATTCATCCTGCCGGTATTTTCTGTATTCGAAATATCGCGCATACGCCACGCTCGATTTTTCTCGAATAGCATCCAGTGTCTCTTTAATATGACTGCTTTTTTTGTTTTTAAAGTGGTCAAAAATTGTTAATAGCGATCCACCGAATCCTATTGGTGTATTAAGAGCAGAAAGCCCCGCTGTGATTGTATCTAAAATGTTGAACATCTGATCGCTCCCAATCTCTATATAAATCTACTAATTTTTCAACACATCCTAAATTTCAAGGACAGTCGTCATTAAAAGGCTTAATCTTATTTACAGACACAGCTTTAGGTCTTATTATGTAAAATATGTTGTAGAATATTCAGATAAGCTGTTGCCTATATTCTACTACAATTTTCCCACCATAGTCTACTGCAACCTTATCAATACAGCCCACAATTTCGCTGAGCGGAATATTTTTACTGCTGGCAGAAAGAAGCTCTAGGAACCTGGCGTATTGTTTTTCATAGGTAGATTTGCATTCTTTTGCCTCAATAAGAACTTCTTTTGCTTGGTTTGCACGTCTTGTACTGCGCGAAATTCTTCCTTGCTGATTTCTTCCTGCACATACTTCTCATAGTGCTCCATTGCGTTGATCCAAGCTGTTGTCTTGTGTTGTGTGAGATTAGCAATTTGTCCCGTATACTCTTGAATCTTCTGCTTATATGCTGAATTTCTAATATTGTGTTCGTTCACATAGACTTTCAACTGACGATAGATCGGTTAAAAACATCCTCCTCGCTTGCGTTGCATCTTTCCGTCGCAGCACCCACAGATCACCTTGCCTTTCAGAATGTTGTCTGCCAACTGCCCCTGCGGAACTACATTGCATGCCCTGGCGTACTGGATCGGTGCAGAGAGGCCTCGCTCATTCAAATGCCGGACAGTCCCAGTCATACCAGTGCCACCTGCGGGAATCTCTATTTAGAACAGATAATCGGATATAGCCTACAGTATCTTTGCTGATTGAAAGATCCGATTTAGGATGCTTTCTGCTTTTTCGTGCCGTGATAAACATCCTCCTTTATACAAAAAGGGCTATGGCGCGAACCATAGGCCCTTGATGGGATTATATCATGTTCTGTTTTCCACTTCCAAGAGCTTAGACACCTGTATGTCAAGCCCAAGACATAAATTTTTTTCCGATCTTCAAAAGATTTTCGTGATAGAGTAATCAGCATCTATTCCTTGCAGAAGTCTTTTATTCGATATGGTTGGTACAGGTAAGGATATACCCGATCCGTAGGAGCAAAAATAGAGACCGTTATTGGAGTTTCCCCATTTTTTCCTGTCCGCTTTCTGCAAGGCAACATAACTACGAAACGAATAGGGAATTGCCAGTTGTGATGGCCCTTTTTATAAAAAATACTGATTTCATGCGGGGTTCAGAGGTGCAAATTTCAAAAATGGGGAAGCTCAAAAGACCGTTAATGTTGACTGATTATAATTTTATGATATAATAAAAGGAAATATCCAATAATACAAAGGCAGGAGATGAAACTCATGACCCTGAAGAAACGTTATCAAGTTTTTATCAGCTCAACGTTCGCAGACTTAGCGGATGAGCGAAGACATGTTATGGAGACTATTCTGAAATGTGATTGCTTTCCCGCTGGAATGGAAATGTTTCCTGCTCTGGATATGGAGCAGTTTACATATATCAAATCAATTATTGACGATAGCGATTATTACATTTTAATTATTGCTGGACGGTACGGAACTTTAACCAGTGATGGTATTAGTTATACAGAAAAAGAATATGACTATGCAGTTGAAAAAGGCATCCCCGTTCTAGCTTTTTTGAAAAGAGACATTGAATCTATTCCTGTTAACAAAACAGCTCTCAATAGAAATACCCTAAAAAAACTGATGGCTTTCCGGCAAAAGGTGGAAAAAAACAAGCTGATTTCCTATTGGGATGATCCAAGCGAACTTACAGAAAGTATTGTTTTGAGTTTACACAAAGCAATTAAGGAATTACCGCGTGCTGGTTGGGCGCGCAGAGATATTAATGCTGGATCTACGTCACCCAATCGCATAAAAAAGCACAAACATTATATGAGCTTCGAAGTCATTATCAATGATGAAGTTGAATATCAAAGTGACCGAATCGGCGCAATTTTGTCTCCGGACGGACAAGAAGTATTTTCGGGACTTTTTAACGCAACCAAAATGGCAATCATAAAGGCATATCCTAAAATAGATGAGTTTGTTTCTACTGTTTATCATATGGCGTGCGAAGCAGCTGGAGAAGACAATGCTGATGAAGTTCTTGTCAGTTTTATAGAATATGATACTGATATATTGCATTTTGGAATAAAGATTTTCTCTGACAGCGAAAACTCGGACGCACTTAAATATGGCTTCCTTGATTGGACGGAAAGTGAATATACACTAATATCAGGAGAAAAGTGGATGCAATAAGGGGAGTCTAATCAAATTGCGTAGTCGGTAAAACACAACAGCCAGTATTATTTCCTCTCAGAAACAAATGGAATATTGAGAAAGGAGACTGTGGGCGTTCCCCCGGTCTCCTTTAGTTACGCTCTGGTGGCGGTGTAATATAATACTCACTCACATAAACTCTTAACTGCACGGAAATCAATTTTCAGTATAAACATTCAGGATATACAAATTGCGGCGCAGCGAAGTTCTGGAAACGGCTCTTTTTGCCTTAAAAGCATCACTACCAGAGACCCCAGAAAAGTTCTTTTCCTGCTGATACGGTGCGCTTTGAATATTATCTCACAAAATTGATTTCCGTGCTTTTAACTGGCGGTAGATCGCATTAAGATGGAACATATACAAGCCTTTAGAGTTCATACTATAAGACTTATAGTGGATAGTCCCTTTTCCATAACACGATAGTAGTTACTTTGTTGTGCACGTTGATTTATTGAATAAAAATATTGAACATATCCGTTTGTTATCAGTTTTTTCAAAGCTATAAGCACATCTTCGCTTTCAAATGTTGGAATCTGATCGGCTGGCATCACTTCATTAGCTGTATTTAGTCTATAATACATTCTTTTTAATAATTCTATTTCAACGTTTGAAAGTGGTTTTTCGTCCGCATTCATTGACAACGACAACCCGCGAATCCGTGCTTTTAGATTTTCGCGATACCTCTCAAAATCGCTCGGCACTTTGGTTCTATATATCAAAATGTTACGATGTCGAATATCAAAAGGAAATGGCCCGTCTCCTCTTTCTTCAGAACAAACCATAAATAAATCTATACTAAAAATATACTTGTTGTTGCTGTTATTGTCACGAGAAGATAGTGCAATTTAATCAACAATATTTTTAAACTGTTTTAAAAGAAGGAATGGAAAATAACCTTGTAATGGAATTTGGGAATTGTCACAAAAGAAAGAACATGATAGAATATCGGAGAGGAACAATCGTGTTGCAAGGTGGTAGCCTCCCAAAACTTCATGCCCGGTTTGCCGGAGTACATAAGAGGGGAGGTGGCGCAAATGACAGCTTTTGAAATCATTTCGATTTTCATAGGTATATTGGCTCTGCTGATTGCCTTTGGTAGTTTTGTTATAGCGTTGCTTGCCTTTCTCGATAAGAGGAACAAGCGAAAATAAATAAGCCTACCTTGTAATCTTGGCGGATTAGGTAGGCTTATTGTTAACTTATGAGGCTAACCACTTTGTGGGCGGTTATCTCTTCCTATCTGTATTATAGAGTAAATTGAATGAGATTGCAATGTAAAATTTGGAGAGTCTGGAAAATGAAACAGGCTCTCTTTTTGTTGCGCCGGCGCAAGAGCCCGGCAGGAAGGAGAAGAATATGAATATTCAGAAACCAAGTTTACAATTTAGAAATTCGTTGTCAGTAAGGAAGAGTACCAGATGTATTGTTCTGCATCATGCGGATGCAGAGAAATTCAGTGTATATCAATGTCATGCATGCCATTTAAATAATGGGTGGGCCGGCATCAGATACCATTATTACATTACAAAGGATGGTACGATCTGGGAAGGCTGGCCGGATAACACTGTCGGCGCCCATGCATCTGGCGGAAATTCGGATTCTATAGGGATCTGTTTTGAGGGTGATTATGATGTGGAGCGGACGATGCCGGATGCCCAGAAGAAAGCAGGTAAGGAACTGGTCGCACATCTGAAAGCTAAGTACGGCATATCGACTGTAAAGAAACACAAAGACATTACGCCGACCACCTGTCCTGGCAGTCTCTTCCCATTTGAGGAGATTGCAGGTGTTAAGGCGAACGGCGTAATACATGTGACGGCGGTCAGTGATAAAGTACCAGTCCAGGCTCCTGGATCTATCGCAGAGCTTCAGGCAGAGTGTAATCGTCAGGGATTTAGTGCGCAGAAGGTCGATGATATTGCAGGGCCAGTCACATTGGCGGGATGCCCGATGATTAAAAAGGGTGCTTCTGGAAATATCACCCGATGGCTGCAGCGC
>OFEZ01001269.1_pt1 | contig 14296 bp, 9 predicted proteins | sample 1521241 | NCBI WGS metagenome assembly OFEZ01 (sample SAMEA3504099, study PRJEB24116) | mouse gut metagenome | biome: mouse gut; feature: mouse-associated habitat; material: faeces | place: Denmark | collected 2011
GTTACGCGATGGGCTGGGTCCATCGGCTCGACCTCTCGATATTACTTTATAACAGATACCCTTGTCTATGTGTATAACACCTGGCTCGGAAGCCTTGGCTTTCAACCATTCTCGGTTCGCGATAGCATAATCCTTTTTCATATCAGTTCTAACGTGATGATTTATATTGATATTGTGAATCATTATGATAAATATACAACTATAATCCGTATATTTGTATCTAAATATAGTATTAATGTTATGAAACGAATCTTTACCATGACAGCGTTCCTCTTAGGGGGATTGCTGGCGGTGTGTTCCGCAACCCGTACTGAAAGATTGCTTGATAAGGGATGGCGGTTCACTCGCGAAGACAGTCAAGAATTTGCAAAAAAAGATGTCAACGACTCTGATTGGCAATCCGTGACCGTACCGCACGATTGGGCAATCTACGGTCCGTTCAGCTGGGATAATGACCGCCAGAACGTGGCTATTTCCCAAGATGGACAAAAAGAGGCCATGGAACATGCCGGACGTACGGGAGGTCTGCCGTTTGTCGGTACCGGATGGTACCGTACAGAGGTGGAAATTCCTGAATTTACCGACGGAAAGAGGGTAAATCTGATTTTTGACGGTGCCATGAGCCGTGCACGTGTATATGTCAATGGAAAGGAAGCCGGCTACTGGCCTTATGGATACAACTCTTTTTACTTTGACATTACGGATTTAATCAATCAAGGGGAAAAGAACACTATTGCTGTGCGATTGGAAAACCTTCCCGAATCGTCCCGTTGGTATCCGGGAGCCGGATTGTATCGCAACGTACATCTGCTTGTCACCGATGACGCCCATATACCTGTTTGGGGAACATACGTAACGACCCCCGAAGTCAATAAAGAGTGGGCACGTGTCAACGTAAAAACGGAGGTGGAATTGCCAAAGATATCTGCCGATGGGGAATACACGCTAAAAACCACCATTTTAAATCCCAACGGTAAGAAAGTAGGGGAGATGTCTACCCCGATAACCGACTTGAAATACGGAAATATCCAATCGCAATCATTCATAGTGGACAAACCTGAGCTATGGAGTCCCGACACGCCTCACTTGTACACAGCGATATCAGAGTTGTGCAAGGGGACCGAAGTAAAAGATGAATATTCCACCACATTTGGTATTCGGTCAATAGAGATACGCCCCAATGACGGTTTTTATCTGAATGGTGAACGCACTGTGTTCAAAGGTGTCTGCAATCACCACGATCTTGGACCTCTTGGAGCTGCGGTAAACGACGCAGCCATACGCCGTCAGATACGCATATTGAAAGATATGGGATGTAATGCCATCCGCACTTCCCACAACATGCCTGCCCCTGAACTTATCAAAGCCTGCGATGAAATGGGCATGATGATTATGGCAGAGAGTTTCGATGAGTGGCGCAAACCAAAATGCAAAAACGGATACAACCTATTGTTTGATGAATGGGCAGAAAAAGACCTTGTGAATCTTATACGCCATTACCGCAATAATCCGTCTGTGGTGATGTGGTGTATCGGAAATGAGGTTTCCGAACAATGGCACGAAGGTGACTGCAAAACAGCCTATTTCCTTCAAAATATATGTCACCGCGAGGATCCCACGCGTCCGGTTACCCAAGGTATGGATGGCCCCGATGCCGTGTTGAACAATAATTTTGCTGCAATAATGGATGTCGCCGGATTCAACTACCGCCCATTCAAATATCAGGAAGCATACCGCAAATTGCCGCAACAAATAGTGTTGGGTAGTGAAACCGCATCGACTGTTTCATCCCGTGGAGTTTATAAATTCCCTGTTGAGCGTAAGGCTATGGCAGTATATGATGACCATCAGAGTTCCGGATATGATGTGGAACATTGTGGCTGGTCAAATCTGCCGGAGGATGACTTCATACAACATGAGGATTTGCCGTACGCCATAGGCGAATTCGTATGGACCGGTTTTGACTATCTCGGCGAACCGACACCCTATTATACGAATTGGCCAAGCCACAGCTCACTTTTCGGAATTATTGACCTCGCAGGTATTCCAAAAGACCGCTATTATCTTTACCGCAGTCACTGGAACAAAGATGAGGAAACATTACACATCGTTCCCCATTGGACATTCCCAGGTCGGGAAGGGGAGGTGACTCCGATATTTGTATATACTAATTATCCCGAAGCGGAGTTGTTTATAAATGGAGTGAGCCAAGGTCGCCGAAAGAAAGATTTATCAATCGGAATCGACAGCAGTTACACGGAGACAGCCCAAAAGAACTTTGAACGCCAAAAACGTTACCGTTTGATGTGGATGGACACTAAATATACCCCCGGAACTGTAAAAGTAGTCGCTTACGACAAAGATGGCAATATCGCAGCTGAGAAAGAAATCCGCACGGCCGGAAAACCGCACCATATAGAATTGAACGCCGACCGCAACTCGTTGAGCGCTGACGGAAAAGATATGGCATTCATAAATGTAAAGGTTGTGGATAAGAACGGCAATCTATGTCCTGACGCCACGAATAAAATTAAATTCAAGGTGACCGGCAAAGGAAGCTATCATGCTGCTGCCAATGGCGACCCGGCATCATTAGAGTCATTCCAAGCCCCGGAAATGTCGCTTTTCCATGGACAGCTCACATCAATCGTACGTACATCGGAAGAACCGGGAGTTATTACATTTACAGCAACATCCCCCGGCATAAAAAGCGCTACCATAAAATTGACAAGTAGTAAATAACCGCATTCCGAAACATCGGAGCATAAATCATAATATATCAAGTTCCCTAAACACTATGGTTTAGGGAACTTGTTTTTATTATGCGTGGCTCCTATTTTAGATATATTAACAAACATGTACCCACAATCCCGCACACCCACCTATATATATTTGCAGTATAATTAATTCTAATAACCATAGGACATGGATACATCAATCATTATTTCATCGCACGTTGTGGACACTATCAAATCATTACCCGAATCGGAACGGGCAGCAATAGCTACTGCATTGGCATCAGAATTGATACTTGGGAACGATCCTGATGAGATGCTATCGCCATTTCAGGCAATGCTGTATTCCATAATACGGTATTATGTAAAACGTGATACTGAACGCAGCCAACTTTCAATGTTAGGCAACACTCGCCATTCGCGTTTGTCTATGTGACAATATTACCGAGCGCTCATTTCCTCCAGCTCCATGGTAGCCAGTTCCCAGATACTCATGGCGTTGTCCAACTGTTTCTGCAGAGTTGCATGACGGTCATATAAGTCAGCATTATAATCACCTTGCGCTATTTCCGTCTCAACAGACGCAATTTCAGTCTCCAATCTCTCAATTTCTTTTTCGGCATCCGTTACCTTTTTTTGCACACGTTTCACAAGCTTGTCATGCTCTTTCTGTTCTGCGTAGCTTAGCTTTGCTGCCGCTTTACCAGTCGATGCAGGGAAATCTGTAGAGTCTTGTTCTGCTTTCTTTTCAGAGTCTTTATTTGTTTTCTGAGATGCGGTGGGCGATTTAGATAGTTCCAATTCTGCCAAAGAAGCCAGTTTCTTCTTTTCAAGGAATTCGTATATGCCGCCCAGGCATTCCCTTACCTTGCCGCCGCCGAATTCGTAAACTTTTTCAACCAGTCCGTCGAGAAATTCACGGTCGTGGCTTACCACTATAACCGTCCCGTCGAAATCCTTGATAGCCTGTTTCAGGATATCCTTGGTTTTCATGTCGAGATGGTTGGTCGGCTCGTCGAGAATCAGCAGGTTCATCGGTTGAAGGAGCAGGCGGATCATTGTCAACCTTGTTTTCTCACCGCCTGAAAGCACTTTCACCTTCTTTTCGGAGGCTTCCCCGCCAAACATGAATGCGCCGAGGATGTCGCGTATCTTTGTGCGTATGTCGCCAACGGCCACATGGTCGATGGTGTCGAACACTGTCAGGCTTTCGTCAAGCAACTGTGCCTGGTTTTGTGCGAAATAGCCGATTTTCACGTTATGGCCGATTTTCAGCATCCCGGTAAAGGGGATTTCGCCCATGATGCATTTCACAAGGGTTGATTTCCCCTCGCCGTTCTTACCGACAAATGCCACCTTCTCGCCGCGTTTTATTGTGAATGTGGCGTTGTCGAAAACCAGGTGGTCGCCATAGGCTTTGCCCACGTTGTCGGCGATTACGGGGTAATCGCCCGAGCGCGGGGCAGGGGGGAAGCGCAGGCTGAGGTGAGAGGTGTCGACCTCGTCGATTTCGATGCGTTCTATTTTTGCCAGCTGCTTCATGCGGCTCTGCACCTGCACGGCTTTTGTGGCCTTATAGCGGAACCGTTCAATGAAAGCCTCGGTGTCGGCGATTTCTTTCTGCTGGTTCAGATATGCACGGGTCTGTTGCTCGATGCGTTCTTTACGCAGTTCGACAAATTTGGAATAGTTGACGGCGTAGTCATATATTTTGCCGCATGAAATCTCGATTGTGCGTGTGGTCACGTTGTCGATGAAAGCGCGGTCATGGCTCACCAGCACCACGGCTTTTGCTTTCGACGTGAGGAATTGCTCAAGCCATTGGATCGATTCGATGTCGAGGTGGTTGGTCGGTTCGTCGAGCAGCAGCACGTCGGGATGTTGCAGAAGGAGTTTTGCCAGTTCCACACGCATTCGCCAGCCGCCTGAAAATTCCGCAGTGGGGCGGTTGAAATCGTTGCGTACAAACCCTAGGCCGAGCAGGGTTTTCTCCATTTCCGCTTCGTGGTTCTCGGTCTGCTCCATGGCCAGGTTCTCGGTCAGGAGTGTCACGGAATCGATTATGCGGCGGTATTCGTCGCTTTCGTAGTCCGTGCGTTCGGCCAGTTGGGTGTTAAGGAAGTCGAGACGTTTCTGCATTTCGTCGATATGCGAAAACGCCTTCCTCACTTCCTGCAACAGGGTGGTTTCGTCGGCCAGTTTCATTTGCTGCGGCAGGTAGCCTATGGTAGTGTCGGATGGCACTGCCACATTGCCTGATGTGGGGTTTTGCAGACCGGCTATTATTTTCAACATCGTTGATTTCCCGGCCCCGTTTTTCCCGACAAGGGCAATCCTGTCGCGACGGTTGATTACATAGTTTATGTTGTCGAATAGCGATTTGGCGCTGAATTCAACCGAAAGATTCTGTATTGCTATCACAGCTGCTTGATAATGGTTGGTTGTTACAGGAGCTGGTGATTACTCAGCTTCCGGGTTTCCTGGTGTGGTGAATCACCAGGCGGCGTGATTCGGTAATCACTATGTCCATGGTGATGTCGTGTTCTTCGGCGGGTATATCCTCGTCGAGGAACTGGAAATCATATCCTACACCTATTTTTGTTGCTTTTGACGATGATAACAGCCTGTCGTAATATCCTTTGCCGCGTCCCACACGGTTGCCGCGGCGGTCATAGGCTATTCCTGGCACCACGATAAGCTCTATTTCGGCTATATCGGCCGTGTCGTTCCCTGAGGGTTCCTCGATATGGAATGCGCCCATTGCCATGCGGCTGCGGTCGTAGGGGAGGATGTCGAGGTTGACGCCGTTCACCCGTGGGAGGAAAAAGTGTTTCCTCGTCCCCCATTTGTCGAGGAATTCGCGGGTTGACAGTTCGTCGGGAAGCGAATGGTACATAAGCACCTTGTCGGCCAGCAGGAATGCTGCCGAGCGCTCCAGCCGGTCGAATACGTTCCGTGCGGCTATGGTTTTCTCTTCCTGCGACAAAAGGCTCTTGCGGGCTTTTACGCGGCTTCTTATATCATCCTTGTTCATTTCGTCGTTTCAATTTGTTGTGAACCGGCAGGTGTATCCTGCGGCCTTATCGGGAAAGCCGCGCCTCCGTCGAGTAATTCTGTAACGGCACGTTTCACGTTGGCATCCATGGTGTTGGCGATTGTGAAATATGCGTTGTAGTCGAGTGCGTCGCGGGCAATCAGGGCTTTCAGTTGATTAACAATCAGGTCGTGGGAAATGTTGATGTAGTACCAGCGGGCGGAAACCCCGTTGCGCGACGCGTAGTTGACGAATTGCCGGAGCAATGTGTCATCGGCCGGGAGGAGCCTCAGCAGCTCTTCGGTCGATTTTATGTTTTGGAATTCCTCGCGGTGGGCGTCCACATAGTCAAACGCGAATTTGTGGAGCAGTCCGGCATTTGCCACATTGATATAATATGATGTTATGCCCGATGTGTCGTTGGGGACGAATATGTCGGGCATGATTCCACCGCCTCCGTAAACCGTGCGGCCGGCGCGGGTGAGGTATTCAAGGCTTTTGTCAAGCTTTATGGAGTCCTGGCTGAACATCTCACCACGGGCATAGCGGTCGAGGATGTCGTGGTCATATTTGCTTGAGTTGGAGTAGTCCTTCTGTATGCAGCGGCCTGACGGGGTGTAGTAGCGCCCTACGGTAAGGCGGATGGCGCTGCTGTCGGGGAGCACCGACTGGTGCTGTATCAACCCTTTGCCGAATGAGCGGCGTCCCACGATGAGTGCGCGGTCGTTGTCTTGCAGCGCGCCTGCAAGTATTTCCGACGACGATGCCGAGAATTCGTCGAGAAGCACCACCACCTGGCTGTCGCGGAAGTTGCCAGTCCCGTCGGCAATCACCTCTTTTGTGGAATAGAAATCGCGTCCTTTTGTCGACACTATTGTCTCACCTTTTTCAAGGAACTCGTTGGCCATCATGAATGCTATCTCCATGAATCCCCCTGTGTTGCCACGGAGGTCGATAATGAAATCCTGTGCCCCGTCGCGTTTCAGGTCGTTGAGCGACTGCCAGAACTCGTCGTAGGTTGTGCGGCCGAATTTGTTGACCTTTATGTAACCGATGCCGGGGTTCACTATATATGCGGCATCAATCGATGTCACGGGGATGTCGCCCCTGGTAACGTCGAATTTCAGCGTCTTCTTTGAAGTGGGTCGTTTGATGCCTAGTTTTACTTTGGTATCGCGTTCGCCGCGCAGTTTTTTCAGCACCTGTTCCTGTGTGATGCCTATACCGGCCACGATTTCGTCGTCGACCTTCACAATGCGGTCGCCTGCCATCATCCCGACTTTTTCAGCCGGGCCTCCCGAAATCACCTCTATAACCGTGATGGTGTCGTTGTTGAGCATGAACTGCACGCCTATGCCGCAGAAACTGCCGTCGAGTTCTTCGTTGACCGACCTGAGGTCTTTTGCCGGGATATAGGCGGAATGCGGGTCAAGGTTGGTAAGCATGCTTGGCAGGGTGTGTTCGAGCAGGCTGTCGAGGTTCACCTCGTCCACATAATCTTTCCTGATAAGGTTGATTATGGTCTGGAATTTCTTCTGGGTAGGGGTCGGGCCGCTTTGGCTGTTGAGCATGTCGCCTGCGAGAAATCCCAACACGAACGTCAGTGCCACTGTGACGGGCACCCATACCGATGCTTTGTTCAAATGCTTCATTATTGTGTATGCTCCCCGGTCATTGCCGGTGCTTTGGCGTTTTCTATATTGTTTAAGGCTTGGTTTTGGTATCGCGCTTTTGCTGGTTTGCAGTTTTGCCTGGTTGATGTTTATGTCGTCGCATCGGGCGCTAGTTCCGGAACGTGCACGCATTCCACCCCTGCGCGTCGCAAAAGCTCTATCCCGTCGGTTATTCGGTAAAGCTCATGGTAGACCACCCGCTTTATCCCGGCCTGGATTATGAGTTTTGAGCATTCCATGCATGGGGAGGCGGTGATGTAGAGTGTGGCGCCGTCCGAGGAATTGTTGCTGCGCGCCACCTTTGTGATGGCGTTTGCCTCGGCGTGGAGCACGTAGGGTTTGGTTATGCCGGCCTCGTCCTCGCACACGTTTTCGAATCCCGACGGGGTGCCGTTGAACCCGTCGGAAATAATCATGGAATTTTTCACGATTATAGCCCCCACCTTGCGACGTTGGCAATAGGAGTTTTCTGCCCATATTTCGGCCATGCGCAGGTAGCGCCGGTCGATTACGGCCTGTTTGGCCGCTTCATGCCGGTCGGAATCAGGGTGTTTATGGTCTGTAGGAGTCATTTCCATTAAATTAATTTGCAAATTTACAAACTTCACGCAACATAACGGGATAGGAAGCTGTTGAAATTTTGTCTGAATCAATAAAAAGTCTGAACGGCATCCAAACGCTCCTGGCAAAGGGCGTTTTGATGTAGCCGGGTTTAGTTAATTGGATGGAATATATGTTAAGGATAAAAAATGTTAACAGGGGAAGCGGTGGATTGTATATAATCTCGCAATGTAAACGCTTGTAGGTCAACAAATTACCCCCCCCTAGTTAACGTGCTGATATACAGGTGGTTGTGCATGTTCTTTTGGTTAATAAGTGCAAAACCGGGGTGGGGTTGCTTTGCCGGACATCCTTTAAATTTTACTTTTGTGGATTGAAACTGGATACGTATGCCATGCAGCCTTATGGCAGGATGGTTTGCGTTGCGGCACTTCGGTTTTGGAAGCTGTCTCCGAGTGGAAACTCCTTTTGTTTCCGGATTGCCGTCTCCCTCATGATTAACCCTGGTAAACTATGTCACACATACATTCATATAGGTACGTTTTTCCAACTATGAAGAAAATAAAAGAACTCTTTGCGACCCTTGTCGTGGCCGCAGGGACTGTTTTCACTGCAGGTGCATCAGGCAACGATGTGGCAATAAAGACCAACTTGCTCTATGATGCGACACTTACCGTCAACCTCGGGGCCGAAGTCGCGGTTGCCCCGCGTTGGTCCGTAGACCTTTCAGGAAACCTTAATGCCTGGACTCTTTCGGGCGGCAAACGGTGGAAGCACTGGCTTTTGCAGCCCGAGGCGCGCTACTGGTTCTGTGATGCCATAGCCGGTCATTTCGTCGGGGCGCATTTGCTCGGAGGCCAGTATAACGTCGGCGCCCTGTCGCACGGTTTCGAATTTCTCGGCACCAATTTCAAAAACCTCGAAAATTCCCGTTATCAAGGGTGGTTTGCCGGAGCCGGCATAGCCTATGGCTATTCGTGGATGCTCGGCAAGCACTGGAACCTTGAGGCCGAAATCGGGGTAGGGTATATCTACACTCGTTTCGACCGTTATCCGTGCACCGAGTGCGGTTCGAAACTTGAAGAGGGTCGTCATCATAATTATGTAGGCCCGACGAAAGCGGCCATCAACCTAGTCTATGTATTCTAATCCTGAGTAAGCTATGAATAAGATATTTTCCGGGATACCGGGTATGTTCTGTGGAATCGTCATGATGGCGTCGGCACCATCGGCAACGGCTGCCATGGCGGCGCTCGATTCGGCGAGCATAACCCTTGGCGACGTGCGCGTGGAGCGTTCCGAATCCTTCCTTAACTGCGGCTTCACCATGAAATTCGACGGCATCGACATCCCGTCGAACAAGGAGCTGCGTCTTAATCCTGTAATCGTAGGGGCCGACGGCACCGAAGCGCCCCTTCCGGCGCTTATAGTGGCCGGGCGCAACCGCTATCTCCAGGCTATGCGCCATGAAGAGCTTTCCGACAGCCTGAAGCTCTATCGCTTCCGCGAGGGGATGAGCATCCCTTATTCCACACAGCTTGCCTACCAGCCGTGGATGGAGACTTCAAACCTCGTTATCCGCGAACGTGTGGCGGGATGCTGCAATGAGACCTCAAACGAATATCTGCAACCGGTGGAGGCCCTGGATTTCCGCACACGCACCTTTATGGCGGTGCCTCTTTACATAGTGCCGACGGCCGAGGCCGTGAAGACACGCGAACTTCGCGGACGCGCCTTTGTCGACTTCCCGGTGAACCGCACCGAAATCAATCCCGACTATCGAAACAACCACGTGGAACTCGCTAAAATACGCGCGTCAATCGACTCAGTGCGTAACGACCGCGATGTTACCATTACAGCCCTTTCAATCAAAGGCTTCGCTTCGCCTGAGGGTTCGTGGAACAACAACGTGCGCCTGGCTAAAGGGCGTACCGAGGCGTTGAAAACCTATGTGGAGACCCTTTATCATTTCGAACCCGGATTCATCACGACTTCTTATGAACCCGAGGACTGGGATGGCTTGCGCGAGTGGGTTGAAAAATCAAACATAGAGAACCGCGACGGAATCCTGTCGATAATCAACAGCTCGCTGGCTCCCGACCCGCGTGATGCCAAAATCCGTTCCACCTATCCGAAACAGTATGCGTTCCTGCTGGCCAACGTTTATCCCGCGTTGCGTCACTCCGACTATAAGATTGACTATACAATCCGTTCCTACAGCGACCCCAAGGAGATTATCGAGGTGCTTTACACACGTCCGCAGAACCTCAGCCTACAGGAATTCTTCACTGCGGCCTCGACGCTCGAACCGGGTTCGCAAACCTATAACGACCTTTTTGAAACAGCCGTGCGCCTTTATCCCGATTCGGAAGTCGCCAATCTCAACGCGGCATCGTCGGCAATACAGCGCGGCGACTATGAAGGGGCTGCACGCTATCTTGACAAGGCCGGTGAAGCTCCCGAAGCCATCTACAACCGTGGCATAATCTCGGCACGCCAGGGCGATTATGAAACCGCCCTCGGATTCTTCGAACGTGCTGCCATGCTGCGTGTAGCCGATGCCCCTGCCGCAATCGAGCAGGTGAAGAACCTCATGAAGTGATGCGTTTACGCATCACCCCCAAGGATATAGTTTTCGTAGTACGATAAGACGGTAACAGTGTGTCTTGCATGCATGTCGTTCCTTCAACGGCATTACTTCATGCAGGTAGGCTGCGGCCGCTTATTACTGGGAAAGCTACGTCCGTCCTCATAACCTTTGCTATTTCCAATGGTATTTATAACCAATCATTTATAGGACATAACCCAAATTTGTAATTTATAATCTAACAATATCCAATTAAATTTCAGAGCAATGAAAAAGACGAAATTCTATCTTGGAGCCATCGCGGTAATGCTTGCCAGTGCCATGGCATCGTGCTCGGCCGACGATCCCATTGAAGGGAATGGCAATGATGGCCAGGAGATTATCGACAATGGCGAGGCTGTCTACATGACAGTTAACGTGCAGCTCCCTGTTGCAGGAAGCAACGGCCGCAGCACAACCGAGAACCCCGACGACGATTATTCCACCAGCAGCAATGGCACTGAAGTGGGAAAAGACCGTGAAAACACCGTAAGCAACATGCTTATAGTGCTCGCACGCAAAAGCGACAACGGCTTTATCACATTCGGCGAGGTCAACAGCGCCTCTAACATCGCTCTGTCGACCAACAAAACATCTCTGCGGGCAACTTCCAAGTTCTCGAAAACCGCCATTGCTGCCTACTACAGCAATCCGGCCTTCTCACAGGAGATCAACCTGTTTGTGATCTGCAACTACACGGATGAAATCGTTGCCAAGTTCAAGGAAGGCGTGGCTCCATTGTCGAATGCATGGCTCAATGAGGTTTGCGAGGTTGTGGAGAGCAAGTCGACAAGCAAGAACACCACAATCTGGGCGGAAAACAACTTCCTTATGACCAATGCCGTGATTGCAGCTAAGAAACTCCCGGCCACAATCAAGGACTGGGATGCCTACACCTCGGAAAGAACTCCTCTGGATCTGTCGCTTAACGTGTCGACCCCCTCAGGCGAATATCTTGCCAACAACGGGGCTGTGCGTGTGGAGCGCGCTGTTGCCCGTTTCGACTTCCGCGACGGTCATCCCGATGCTGATGCTCCGGCAAACACCTATCATGTTGTTGCCACAGTGCTTGGCGACGATCCCGATGCACAGCCCACCAATATTGTCGACATCCGCCTCGACCGCATGGCACTGGTGAACATGAGCAACAAGTTCTATTATTACCGTCGTGTCACCCCCGGCGGCATCTGCATGCCCGAGTTGCCTTTCGGCCTGTCCGGTGTGACCGGTAATTATGTTGAAGATGTGGATTTCGCCACAAAGCGTCCCGGTTTTGATGCGTTCAACTATCCTCTCTTCAATCCTGAAAACAACAAGGTTGACGAAATCGCACGCGAGCAGTGGGATTCCTATCTCATATCTGATGTGCTTGAAAACGACAAGGATGAATTCGGCGACAAGAGATATCACATCTGGCGCTATGTGACTGAAAACACCGTAAACAATACGAGCCGTATGACCGAGGGCCTCTCGACCGGCGTAGTTTTCAAGGGTAAGATGATTCCCACAGACGCTGCTCGTCAATCGGACGATGAGGGAGTGAAACATCTTGCCGATGTGCTTGACTACAAGGCAGAAGGCCTGAGTCATAACACTAACGCCGACCCGATTCTCTACACTTTCGGCGGCAATCTTTATGTGACCTGGGAGAACGTGCGCAAGGCTGCCATCAAGGCTGCCACTACCACCGAGGGCACCGTGATAACCACCAACGCCTTCTATACGGCAGTGTTCGGTACAGCGACAGTAGAAAAAGATGCAGATGGCAACATCCCTACTTCCACAGACACGAACAGCCCTGACTATAAGTGGGCGCAGTGGAACAAAGCAGGGAAACCTTCTGACCACCTGTTGCAGGAATTCAAGAAAGCCGCCACAACCAACGGCATCACCCTTTATCAGTCGAGCGAGGATGAAAAAGACGGCTGGGGCTACTATTGCTACTATTTCTACTGGAACCGTCACAACGACAATGGAAACAACGGCGTGATGGGCGACATGGAATTCGGAGTTGTGCGCAACAATGTTTACAAACTCGCGGTTACCAACATCAACCGTCTGGGTCATCCGCGCCTGTCGGATAACGATCCCGATCCGGAAAATCCCGACAATCCCGATGAGTCGGGCGATGTTTACATCTCCCTCAGCGTGGAAGTCATGCCCTGGACTGTCCGCGAGAACAATATCGAATTCTGACAGGCAGATGCACATCACAATCCCCTTCGATGGGAGGGGATCGGATATGCAGCGTTCACTGCTTGCTTTTGAAAATGCATTTTAAACATTAAACAGCTTCCAATACACAAGCATGTTTAACGGTAAACGAAATCTGATCAACAACCTCATGGGTGCGGCGCTTTGCGCCGTAGCCATGGGGCTACCCCTTTCATCGTGCAACGATCTTATCTACGATGATCTCGATCCTTGCCCCTATGGCGTGTCGCTGCGGTTTGTCTACGACTACAACATGGAATTCGCCAATGCGTTTCCAGCTCAGGTGGATTGCCTTACGCTGTATGTCTACGACGGCGACGGCAAATATGTCACCACCCGCACTGTCACAGGGCCTGAATTGCGCGATGAAGCGTACCGTATGACGCTCGACCTCACCCCCGGCGACTACCGCTTTGTGGCGTATGGCGGCATGGCGTGTGACGAAAGCTCGTTTTCGATGGTGGAGACACCCGATTTCGGAAGCCTGACCGGTGACAGGCGAGTGCTTATTGACCGTTCGCAGGTCAATGCCAACGTTGCCAGGCAACGCAAGCTTCACGACCTGTTCTGGGGAGAGCTCTCTCTGACATCGGCCTATCCGCAACCCGAAGGCACTGTGAAAATGATGAAGAACACCAACAACATCCGTGTGGTTCTTCAGCAGGAATTCGGCGGCACCGTGGATGTTGACGATTTCGAATTTGAAATCACCGACAACAACGCGTTGCTGAATTACGACAACACATTGATCACCGATAATGTGCTGCCACTCACCTATACGCCCTGGACTACCGGCCAGAGCCAGACCGGTGTGTCGATTACCGGCTCGCAGGTGCAGCCTGTGCCGGTGATTGTGGCATACGCCGAGATGAGCACTTCGCGACTTGTGGAAAAGAGCAGCGCACGCCTGGTTATCAGGCGCAAGGCCGACGGCGAAGCAATCGTTGATTTCCCGTTGGTGAAATATCTTGAACTGCTTTGCAGCGACTACTACAAAGAGCCGCCGTTCAGTCTGACCACACAGGAGTATCTCGACCGCGAAAGCAGCTATGAGCTGTTTTTCTTCCTGCGGCCCGACAACTCCTGGCTCGACACCCGCATCGTGATCAACGACTGGGTGGTGAGAATTAACGATATAGAGGTTTGACACATTGTGGGCTGCCGTTGCCGCCGCGCGCGTCGCAGCGATATGTGCATTCCCGATGCCGACCGATATAAAACGCAAAAACTCTCCGATTACCGGGGGAAGGAATCTTCTACGGAATGCCGAGGGCATCTGTGCCACGGCATTACCGCAAACAAAATCTGACAGGGGAGGATGGGGCCCGACTTCGATTTCTGAACATTGCAAAATGATTTTAAGAACTCAAAACATAATACGCATAACCCGTGTTGCAGCCATTTCCTGGATGCTGTTGCTTGGCGCGTGCTCCGATTCGGCCGACGAGGCTGA
>OFEZ01001276.1_pt1 | contig 14206 bp, 23 predicted proteins | sample 1521241 | NCBI WGS metagenome assembly OFEZ01 (sample SAMEA3504099, study PRJEB24116) | mouse gut metagenome | biome: mouse gut; feature: mouse-associated habitat; material: faeces | place: Denmark | collected 2011
GGAGGTGGAGGCATGACGGCGCAGGAGCGGCTGATCGGCACAGCGGCGGATCAAGTGGGGTACATGGGCAAACGATCTAATGCTCAGCTGGACGAATACAAGAGCAACACCAGCGGAAAGTGGAACAAGTACGCCCGGGATCTGGACGCGCTGGGAGACTTCTACAACGGAAAAAAGAACGGCTACGACTGGTGCGATGTGTTCGTGGACTGGTGCTTTGTCACCACCTTCGGGCGGACGCTGGGGCAAAAGCTGCTGTGCCAGCCGGACAAGTCCCTAGGGGCCGGAACGGGGTGGTCGCTGAAATATTACCAGCAGATGGGGCGGCTGTTCTCCACGCCGGAGCCGGGGGATCAGATCTTCTTTGGCGACAGCAAAACCACGTGGCATACCGGAATCGTGTCCAAAGTGGAAAACGGTTACGTACATACTATCGAGGGCAACGCCGGGAACCCGTCCGCTGTCCGGGCTGGACGGTATGTAATCGGTGGAAAGAACATCAAGGGGTACGGTCGGCCCGACTGGTGGCTGGTGCCGCACGGAACGCCGGATCCGGATCCCGAGCCTGAAAAGGAGGTGGACGAGATGAAGTATTACAAAACGCTGGGCGATGTGCCGGAGTGGTACAGGCCCACGGTGGAGAAGCTGGTGAACGCTGGGGCACTCCAGGGCACCGGGGACGGACTGAACGTGTCCGAGGATTTTTGCCGTACCATGACTGTGCTGGATCGGATGGGAAAGCTGGATTAACAGAAAGGAAAGGGCATGGAAAAAGAAAAAACAGACGTGCCATACATCGTATACGAGGGAGAAATGGCAAGAGCTGAGCGGCGGGACAAACGGCAGTGGATTGTTATCATTTTTCTGATTGTTTCGCTGCTTGCAAGCAACATCGGTTGGCTCGTGTATGAAAGTCAATTCGAGACGTACACCTACGATTACACCCAAGACGGTGAAGGTTTGAACAACATCAACACCGGAGAACAGGGGGATGTGCTGTATGGGCCAAAGGCTGAAAATAAAGGTCAGGAAGAAAAAGAACGGTAAGGCAACGGGCCGGAAAGTGAAAAAGAAGTGAAACAAGACTTTGATTTGTCCCGTTCTGAGCTTAAAAACCTCATTGACGAATGGATTTTCCGGGAGAAAGACCGGGAAATTCTAAAAAGACGTCTGCTGGACGGCATCACGTACGAAACGCTTGCGGAGGAGTTTGAGATGTCCGTCCGGCAAATAAAAAACATAGTCTACAAATCAGAGGACAGACTTTTTAATCACAAATAAAAATTGCACGAAATATGCCCGCTGGCTTCATCGTCAGCGGGCTTTTTTTATGCGAAAATATACCCATAGGAGGGCGCGGAGATTCGGCGGCAAGGCCGCCATGCCAACAGGCATTTCCGTGCCCTCCTATTCTTTTTTTGGAGGTATCCCCATGTACGATATTGACCGCTTGATCAATGCTGGAATGGACGCGGAAACTGCTTTTGACACCGTGTTTTGGTATAAGCGGCAGGGAAATGATTCAGGGCTGGAGCGGTATATCTGCGAGATTGAGCGAGGCCAGCGGCAGAGGCCAAACGATGGGTAATTATGCCTATTACCAGCCGAACCCGGCAGGGAAAAGCGTGGGAGACTGTACCGTTCGAGCCATAGCAAAGGCTTTGGGACAGACCTGGGAAGAAACCTATGTTGGGTTGTCTCTGGAAGGTTTTAATCTGGGAGATCTGCCCAACGCAGACAGTGTGTGGGGGCCGTATCTTAAAAACCACGGCTTTACCCGCCATTGGATACCGGATGATTGCCCGGACTGCTATACGGTGGCGGACTTTGCTGCTGACCACCCACGTGGTACATTTATCCTCTCCATGCCCGGACGCCATGTGGTGACTGTAGCGGATGGGCAATTTTGGGATAGCTGGGACAGCGGGGGAGAAGCTCCAACATACTATTGGACGCGTTCTTAAAAGTTACCGTCAAGTTAAAAAACCATGGTAGCGCAATGGGTTATAGCAATTCCATCCAAAAATTTGCTTACTTGATCAAGTAAAAGGAGTATTTACAATGGCCTATCAACCGTACCCCTACGGGGGCTACCAGCCCGCACCGTACTACCCCGGCCCGGTGCCTGACCAGCTGGCCCAGCTGCGGCAGCAGCAGATGATTCAGCCACCGGTTCAGCCGATGCAGGCCAATCCAATCCAGCAGCCCGCCCCGCAGAACGGCGGTATCAACTGGGTGGGGAGCAAAACAGAGGCGGACAATTGGCCCATTGCGCCAGGGTGCGCGGTGGCACTGTGGGACAGCAACAATCCGGTGATCTATCTGCGTCAAGCGGACAGCACTGGGAAGCCCTCCACAAAGGTCTATGATCTGGTGGAGCGGACGGACAACCCCGCCCCGCAGCAATCCGCGCCGAAGATCGACCTTAGCCGGTATGTCACTATCGACCAGCTGGAGGACATCCTCGCGGAACGTCTCAAACGGCCCGCAAAGGCCGCTAAAGTAAAGGAGGATACAGAGAATGGCTAATCCGTTTAAGACCGCTTTGGGCGGCTCTCAGGCCCCGCAGCGTGGCCAACGCAACTTTGCCCCTGCCCTGCTCCAGCACATCCAGAACTTCCAGGGCAACCCCATGGAGCAGCTGCAAAGCAAGCTCAACTCCGGGGAGATGACCCAGCAGCAGTATAACCAGCTGCGGGGCATGGCGGAGAGCATCGCCCAGCGGATGATGGGGGCACTGCCGCATTAAAAACCGCCCCCGGTTAGGGGGCGGTTTCCAGTTCGATTGTGCGGACGTGCTTGCTATAGACGGTTTCCAAGCAAACCACCACATCCTCTTTCCAACCATAGGAAACCAGCGCATATTCAACGCCGTGTCCGTTCTGATAGTAGCCGTTCTCGTTCTTGCGATACCCTTTTGGGATTTTTACCTTAATTCCATCAAATTCAGCAATCATTTCATTTCCTTTCTGCCCTCGTAACCTCCGGGGCGGGCTTATTTGGCCTAATCAGTCCGGATAGATGAAGTCAACCATGTCTTCGGTGTCGCAGTCGTTGATGGTGATAGTTTCCTGACGCTTGTTAGCTATCCTCTGGGCTACTGTTCGTGCTCCCCGGATGTTTCCGATGTAGTCATTTGCCACATTTTCGGCGTCCTCGTTCGTGAAATAAAATCGCTTCATAGTTCCCTCCCGGCCTGTGGCCTGTCGTGTTGTTTGTGAAACGTAGTATTACGTTCTTTATGAGCTTATTATAAACGTAGAACTACGTTTTGTCAAGGCCTATTTTTCAATTTTTGCAAAAAATAATGACCGCCGTTTTTGGCGGTCATTGGTCGAAATCCATCAATTCGTCAGGGCTTATTTCAAGGGCGGCGGCAACCTTTGAGGCAAACCAAAGCCGGGAATTTTTCCAAGGAAATCGGCCCGAGCTATACCCTTCAAGTGTTCTGTGGTTTACGCCAGCCTTTTCTGCCAAACTGCGCACGGTGTAACCATTTGAATATATGTACTCAGCAAACGTCATTTAATCACCCCGCTTAATGGTAACACGTAGATGTGCGTTTGTCAACTCAATTTGTGCATACAGTCTGGCCAGACTTTGCAAATACATCAACAAAGGAGAATAAACTATGTCTCTTGGTTCTGAAAACGGCCTGTCCGTGGCGGATATCGCCGCTGTGACCGACCGGAACAACGGCAATTGCGGCAATGGCTGGGGCGGTGGCTTCGGCGAGATGCTGATTGCCATGATCATGCTGTTCCTGTTCCCTATGTTCTTCGGCGGCGTTGGCGGCGGAATGTGGGGCGGTATGGGCGGCTGGGGCAACGGCGGCATGATGGCCGCTGCAAACGGTGCTCTGACCCGGGCCGACCTGTGCAGCGAGTTCAACTTCAACGGCCTGGAGAACGCCGTACGCGGCGTAACCCAGGGGCTGTGTGACGGCTTCTACGCCATGCAGAACTCCATCAACGGCCTGGGAATGAACGTCATGCAGGGCTTCTCCCAGGCGGAGCTCTCCCGTGCCCAGCAGCAGGCCGCGCTCATGCAGCAGCTCTACCAGATGGGCTATAATCAGCAGGATTGCTGCTGCAAAACGCAGAATGCTATTGAACGGGTAAACTACGATGCAGCAATGCGCGGAAGCGAAACAAACCGGCTGATTGAGCGTGGATTCTGCGATACAAACTACAACGCAGCCACCAATACCAATGCGATTATTCAGAATGCACATAATGATGCGGACCGGATCATCGCTCGGTTCGATGCTTTTGAGCGCAATCAGGACAAGGAAACCATTGCCAATCTGCGCCAGCAGCTTCAGGCGGCTGATTTCCGCGCCAGTCAGGCCAGCGAGAGGGCTGCTTTTGGCGCAATGATTGACGCAAGCACTGCGGAAATTCTGCGCCGGAGCGGACACGACTGCCCCTCTGCGGCATACATTGTCCAGCCTCCCACGCCTGTCAACTTCCCCACCAACTGCTGCGGTCAGTTTGCGGGCTGGGGCGGTAACGGCTGCGGTCAGGGCTGCGGCTCCTGCTGCTGATTTCCCCGGAATAACGGGTGATTATTTCGGGGCGGCGGACTGCGTGTCTGCCGCCCCTGATATTAAGGAGTGATTTTATGGCATGTAAGCCTGTTTGCCGCCTCTGTGACCGTTTGGTCATTTCGGCGGCGGTAACCTTTACCGGTGGCAATCTGGTGGTCAATCTTCCCGCTGGGAGTTACAGGAACGGCGAAAAGTATTGCATCGTAGTGGCCCAGTCTATCCCGGACGCTACCACAATTAATGCGCCCGTGGTGGTCACCATCGGCACGGGAACCGAACTGTACCCGTTGACCAACCGATGCTGCGCCCAGCTCACCGCCTGCGCTATTCGCACCAGGACGCGGTATTCCACCGTGGTTTCCACCAGCGGAACCGGTGGCACGTTCAAGCTGCTGGGCAACGCCTGCCCGTGCCCCACCAACAATCTGCCCAGTATTGACGGGACGGCCCCCGCTGCTCCCGCCGCGCCTACAACTTGAAAGGAGATACCAACATGGAAAAGCTTCATGAGCTGAAGAAAAAGCTGTGGTCCGAGCTGGAAGAACTGGCCGAAAAGCGCGAGATGGGCGCAGGCGATCTGGAGGTAGTCCACAAGATCACCGATACCATCAAGAACATTGACAAGATCTGTATGCTTGAGGACAGCGGCGGCTACAGTGAGGACGGCGGCGACTATGGCCGTGGTTCCAGCTACGCCAACCGGGGCAAGCACTATGTACGGAGCCATTACAGCCGGGACGGTGGCATGGACGGGTACAGCTCCAGGCGCAACCGTCTGGGCCGTTACAGCCGGGACGATGGCCGCAGCGAGATGATGGAGCACCTGGAAATGGCCCTGGACAGTGCCAGCGATCAGGACAAGGAGACCATCAAGCGTTTCATGCGCCAGCTGGAGCAAGCATAAGGGGGTGCGGCTATGTCCGCGCCGAATCTAAAGGAGATAGAGTGGGCGATAGCTGAGTTGGAACAGGGGGAAAGTTCATTCTCTGTTTATGCCGCGCTGGCAAATCTCTACACGGTACGCAATGAAATGCTTGGTATGTCTGCCCCGCAACCGCAGACAGCGGCCTATTCAATGGCGGATCCGACCAGCCAGGAATTTGGCAGGTATGGGGACAGTGATTTTTTGCGGGCTGTGGAAGGGAAGGATCCTGGTAAAGTCTGGCCTATTGTGGATGATTTTATGGATTCTCTTAGGGTAGTAAACCGCAGGGCTTATGATCATTTAGTTCAACGGTTGGGCAACGTGTAAAAGGAGGGGGGATTTCTCCCTCCTTTTATTTTGACCAGTCAAAAAGATATTTTGTGGGACAAGAAAAAATGTGAAAACTAACTATTACTTTCGTGTTACTAACAAACTGTCCTTCTTTTGCAATTTGAGAAACCCCTTGAACCGCAACGGTTTGAGGGGTTTTCGCTTTGCTTTCGAGGGCTGTTTCGAACCGCCTTATTTCCCATATTTTAGGATATTTTCGGGTCATTTGGGGGCACGTTGTTGCAAATCTGTTGCAAATTTTTTTGACCCCTTGTGTCACGCGTTTTCCCACATAGCTTCTCTCACTTTCTCGGCGGTCTTCCCTTCACGGGAGCGCCGGTCGTAATGGGTGTATACCCGGAGGGTCATGTCCACGGTGCTGTGGCCCGCCAGGTACTGGATCTCCTTGATGTCCAGCCCTGCTTCAAACAGCCGGGTGACATAGGTGTGGCGGAGGACGTGGGCCGTCACATGGGTCTCGGGCAGCTCTCGCTCCACCAGCTTCCACATACTCTTGTAAGCGGACTGGGTGAGCGGCTTGCCGTTCTGCATGGCCAGCACAAACTTGGAGTGGCTGCGCTTCTTGTAATTCTCCAGCCATGCCTCCAGCTCGTCGGTGAGGGGGATATCCCGCCGCCCCGCATCAGTCTTCAGCGTATCGTGGATGGAGGTCTCCCCCTTGCCCAGGATGGCGTTGTGCCTGACGTGGACGATCCGCTGGTTGAAGTCAATGTCCTCCCACATTAGCCCCAGGATCTCTCCCCTGCGCATCCCCGTATGGAGCGCGATCAGCAGGAAGGTGTGAGCCCTGGGGTTCTGTACCCTCTCCACCAGCAGACGGGTCTCCTGGGGCACAAGAGCCACCTTCTCAGCGGTTTTACGGCCGCCGGGCTTCAGCATACTGCTCACAGGGGATTTCGCCACCAGTCCGTTTTCCTGCGCGGCCTTGAAAATGCTGCGCAGATGGATCAAGACCTTGGATTGCAGGGAATTACTCTTGTTGGACAGCGAGGCCATGATGGCCTGGATCTGCATGGGAGTAATGTCCCGCAGGCGGTAGCCGCCGATGAAGGGCAGGATGTGCTGGTTCAAGACATACTTGATTGCGTTGAGACTGTTCTCGCGCAGATTGGGCTTTTTGTAGAGATCGTACCACATCTGGGCGAAATGGCCGAAGGTCTCCTCACTGCAAATATCCACGCCTGAGTTGACCAGGATCTGGGCTTTCAGAACCTTTTCGTCCAGCTCCGCCTGGGTCTTGGCTCGGATGTATTTTCGGGTACCGTCCGGGAGTTGGAGTGCTTTGGTTAAGTAGTTGTACTTCTTTTTCGCTGCTGTCTTTGCCATTTGGCGTTCTCCTTTCAATAACGCCTTGCGATACAGTACCTTCATTATAAGGGGGATATTTGCAAATCACAAGGGGTTACAAAGGTTTAATTTTATTTCCTCACGCCGAAAAAACGGTTTATTTGATTTTCCACACCTTATCGGGTTTCGCCTGGGCCGTAGGCTGGCAGTTTCCCGAGAGATAGGCCTCCAACGCCTCCACCGTAACAAGGTATTTGCGTCCTACCCGGGCGCACGGCACGGCTCCAGAGGAGATCAGCCTTCGGATGGCGGTTTCAGTCAGGCAGGTTTGTGGGTCTGACTCCCGGAAGTATGCCGCCGCTTCGCGGATTGTTCTTGTCCGCATCACATCAACACCTCCTTTGACGTAAAAGGGAGATGCCCCCTGGACTCCAGGAGGCATCTCCTTTTTTTGACAGCTTAATCATACCACAGAGTAAATGGACATTGCAAGTACCATGTGGCGGACAATTTGCGGACAATACCCGGAAATTTATTGGACATCTTCAGGATATTTTTTATTTGCAATTTCCCCTGTGAAGGAATACATCTCCGTCAATTCCTCAATAGCGTCATCCTTAATTCGCCGCACAGTACGGGTGGCGATTTCCAGTTTTTTTGCGCATTCTTCTTGGGAATAGCCTTCAAAATAGAGCAACTTCAGCAGTTCCGCATGACGAGGGTTCAAAAGGGACACATAATAGTTCAGCCGCTCCTGTTCCCGCTCCAGCGTCACAAGCTGCCCGACAACTTCTTCCGCGGTATCGCTATTCACGTGATTAGCTCGCGCCTGGTAGTTGAGCGCAATGTAAAGGGTTTTGTCGGAGGCATGACCTCCTGGATGCCCCTTTTCACCATCTCCGTGCGCCAAGGCCAATGCTCCAATAATTTCATTTTCTGAAACGCGGGCCGGATGGGACAATTCATAGTGCAGAAGCTCAATCTGCTTGGATCGCTTTTGGTATGATTCCAGCAGACCAATCACATACGTCTTGGTTTCTACGTTCATTTTCTCAGAGCCTTTTCAGACAGTTTCCCTATAGGAGCAGTTGCCGTCAGACCAGCACGGATCCCGAGTCGGTCTAAAGCTGACTGTTATTACCGATTTGCGTCTGTCAATGAGCATATTACTTTGGGCGGGCCCCGCATTGTGCGAAAGCAGATATTTATGCTCTGATAAGTGGGCACGATGACCACCTCCTGCGCTGTGCTTTCCTTATCTTGTAACATTCTGTAATTTTATACCGAAAATGAGAACAAAACGTGAAAAAGTTTTCGGATTTTTTTGGAATCGCTCGACAAATATTGACACAAATCGACTTGATTGACGCATATGTACTATTCACTTGTGGAAAAACGGTAGCCCACACCGAACACAGTCTGAATATAAGTTTGATCTTTTTTGTCCAGCCCCAGCTTCCGGCGAAGCGTAAAAATGTGATCGGATACCTGGGTACCCATGTAGTCCCGGCTCGCATTCCATACAGTCTCGTATATTTCCTCTTTGGTCAAAGCTGTCCCCGCTTTAGATGCCAAAAGAAGGAGAACATCAAATTCTTTGGTAGTCAGATGGATTGGCTTCTCTTGCATCTCCACCGTTCTGCACATTGGATCAATAACCAGCTCTTTGTGTTTTATGCGCGTCAGCGTTCTGCCCAGCTTCAACCGTGCGATTCTCTGTTCTCGGCGGAGAACGGCGTTGATAACAGCCAGCACCTCATCGGCAATCAGCGGTGTTTCCACGCAGGCATCCACGCCGCGATTGAGTACAGCGGCCCGCGCTGCGCCATTGGGAAAGGCATCCGCGATAATGATGTATGGCAATGGCCGCATGGCGCTGATAGAAAGTCGAGAGAAAAGGATTTCATTTCCTTTATTACTAAAATCAAGCAATAAAAAGGCAGGGTTGCACGATGACAGCCCTGCCCATAAATCCACCGCATCTTCTATTATAGCCGAGTCAATGTGATGATCGCGCAAGAAGTCGCATACATGGATAGTGTGTTCGGTTTTGCGGCAAACAAGCACGATATCCTGTTTCATGACATCTGTTCCTATACGCAACTGCAAGGGGTTAGATTGTCCTACGCGGTTGTTATTCATCTACACGCCGCCCAGCAGCTCCTCGCTCTCCACATAGAGGCGGGCAACGCTCCACCGCTGGGGGATGTTGAAGTCAAACAGTATGGTGAGCTCCGCCGCTGCTGGCTCAGGTGTAGTCGCCGAAGGGAATTGGCTTGAAACTGCTGCCGATGGTGACAGCCTTGATGCTGGCAGATCCAAATTCGATGCCGTGGCATATGTTTTTCATTGCCTCTGTCTCCTTACATCATTTCGGCTGGCAGAGCATAAGGAACCTCCAAATAAATCGACTGCGGCAGGGCGGCAACTTTCGCCCCCGCCTGGGCGAAGGCCCGGGCCATGGCGCCGCACAGCACGCCGCCCGCGCCGGTGACGACAACCACCTTGCCGGAAAAGTCAACATTCAAGGGTAAATCAAGCATTTGTAATTCCTCCTCATACGGTTTACGCCCGTTTCATTGTCAAGCTGCGCGTTGGGCGCATGGCCGGGTCGCTTTCGCTCCGACTCGGGCTGGTCTCTGGGGCCTATGGCCCCATCGCTCGCCCTCGCTTCGGTCCAAGCTCCCCTATGCGCCTACGCTTCGCTCTCGAGGGTGTCCCACACCCCCAGCATATACATGACGCCCAGGGCCCGGTCGTAGAGGCCGTAGCCGGGCCGCACGGTGCCGGGGCCCTCCCCCCACAGGTGGCGGCCGTGGTCGGGCCGGATGTAGCCCTCCCAGCCCGCGTCGTGGTAGGCTTTCAGGATGTCCAGAATGCCGGTGTCGCCGCAGCAGTCCCGGTGGGCCGCCTCGGAGAAGTCCCCGTTGGGGAAGTGTTTTACGTTGCGGATGTGGGCGAAGGCGATGCGGCCGGTGTGCTTGCGCACGATGTCCGCCACGTTGTTGTCCGGGTTGGCGTTCAGAGAGCCCGAGCACAGGGTCAGGCAGTTATAGGGGTCGTCCACCAGTTTCAGGAAGTAGTCCACCGCGGCGGCATCGGTGAACAGCCGGGGCAGGCCGAAGATGTCCCAGGGGGGGTCGTCCATGTGCACCGCCATCTTGATGTCGCACTCATGGCAGGTGGGCATGATGGCCTCTAAGAAGTACTTGAAGTTGGCCCACAGCTTCTCCTTGGTGACGCCCTTGTACTTCTCAAACAGCTCGTCCAGCTTGGCCATCCGCTCCGGCTCCCAGCCGGGGAAGGTCATGTGGTACTTTTCCGTGAAGGACATGACGTAGTCTGCCATCTCCCGGGGATCCTGCTTGATTTTCGCCGCCTCGTAATAGAGGGCGGTGGAGCCGTCCCCCACGGGGTGGAACAGGTCGGTGCGGGTCCAGTCGAACACGGGCATGAAGTTGTAGCAGATCACCTTCACCCCGAAGGGGGCCAAGTTACGGATGGTCTGCTTGTAATTCTCGATGTACTGATCCTGGGTGGGAAGGCCGATCTTGATGTCGTCGTGGACGTTCACCGACTCCACCACGTCCATGTTGAAGCCGTACTCGTCCAGCTGCTTCTTGACGGCGGCGATCTCGTCGGGCTGCCACACCTCCCCCGGCATCTTGTCGTGGAGCGCCCAGACGATGCCCTCCACCCCCGGGATCTGCTTGATGTCGGACAGCTTGATCTGATCGTTGCCCTCGCCGTACCAGCGCCAGGTCATTTTCATGCGATTTTCTCCTCCAATAAGGTCTTATGTAGTTAGCCGAATCAGCCATGCGCCGCTTCCGCAATATGCCCCGCACACAACCCGAACTGCTCCAACAGTGCCCCGGCAGGGCCGGAGTGTCCGAACTCGTCGTTGACGCCGATGCGCTCCACAGGGCAGGGCAAGCCGTGCTTTGCGATGACGGCGCACACCGCCTCGCCCAGTCCGCCGATGATGGAGTGCTCCTCACAGGTGACGAGCCTGCCGCACTCCTTTGCCGCGTTCAGTACCAGACCCTCGTCCAGCGGCTTGATGGTGGCCATGTCGATGACACGGGCGCTGATACCCTGCTGGGCCAGCAGCTCGGCAGCTTCCAGCGCCTCCGCCACCAGCAGGCCGTTGGCAATGAGGGCCACATCGGAACCCTCCCGCAGGACTTCACCTTTCCCAATCTCAAAAGTGAAACGGTCTGCGTCGTGGATGACCGGCGCGCCGTACCGGCTGAACCGCATATAGACGGGGCCTTGGTGCTCATAGGCGGCCCACACCATGGCTTTGGTCTCCACGTCGTCTGCCGGTGACATCACCACCATGCCGGGGATGGAGCGCATCAGCGCAAAGTCCTCACAGCACTGGTGGCTGGCCCCGTCCTCGCCTACGGAGATGCCGCCATGGGTGGCGCCGATCTTCACGTTCAGGTGGGGGTAACCGATGGAGTTGCGCACCTGCTCAAAGGCCCGCCCCGCCGCGAACATGGCAAAGCTGCTGGCAAAGGGCACATACCCCGTGGTAGACAGCCCCGCCGCCACGCACATCATGTCGCTCTCCGCGATGCCGCAGTCAAAGTGGCGGTCTGGGAACGCCTTTTTGAAGATCTCCGTCTTGGTGGCGTTGGCCAGGTCGGCGTCCAGCACCACCACATCGGGATGGGCTGCCCCCAATTCCTTCAGCGCCTCGCCGTAGCTCTGCCGGGTGGCGACTTTTTTCACATCTGCCATTTCAAACCGCCTCCAGTTCCGCCAGCTGAGCGCTCAGCTCCGCCATGCCCCGGGCATACTCCTCGTCGTTGGGGGCCTTGCCGTGCCAGCCCACCTGACCCTCCATGTAGCTCACGCCCTTGCCCTTGGTCGTCTCCAGCACGATGGCGGAGGGCTTGCCCTTGATCTGCCGGGCAGCGTCAAAGGCCTTTTCCATAGCCTGGAAGTCGTGTCCGTCGATCTGGAACACATTCAGCCCAAAGGCCCGCAGTTTATCCGGGATGGAGCCCAGCCCCATCACCTTTTCGTTGGTGCCGTCGATCTGGAGGCCGTTGTGGTCTATGATGACGCACATGTTGTCCAGCCTGTAGTGGGCGGCAAACATCAGCGCTTCCCACACCTGGCCCTCCTGCATCTCGCCATCTCCCAGCAGGGTATACACCCGGGCGGCGCTGCCCTGGTGCTTCAGGCCCAGCGCCATTCCCGCCGCGCAGGAGACGCCCTGCCCCAGCGACCCGGTGGACATATCCACGCCGGGCACCGCGTCCATGTTTGGGTGTCCCTGCAAATAGCTGTCAATGTGCCGCAGGGTGGGCAGGTCGTCCACTGGGAAGAACCCCCGGTAAGCCAGCGCCGCATACAGCCCCGGCGCGGTGTGGCCCTTGGACAGCACAAAACGATCCCGGTCTTTCCGCTTAGGATTCTGCGGGTCAATGTTCAGTTCCCTGAAATACAGGTAGGTAAACACATCCGCGGCGGACAGGCTGCCGCCGGGATGGCCCGCCTTGGCCCCATGGGTGGCGGTGAGTACGCCCATGCGCACCTTGCAGGCCGTCTTTCCAAGTGTGATTTCTTCCTCTTTGGTCATGATAGATTCTCCTTTTCAGCCCTGGCCATAGTAGGCCCCCGGCCCGTGCTTACGGAAATAATGCTTATCCTGAATACGCTGGGGGACGGGGCTGGCGGAGGGCCGCACCTGCCGGGTGAGCAGGGCCATTTTTGCAACTTCCTCCAATACCACCGCGTGGTACACCGCCTGGGCCGGGTCTTTGCCCCAGGTGAATGGGCCGTGGCTGGCGCAGATCGCGCCGGGGACGGCGGTGGGTTCGATGCACCGCTCCCGGAAGGTTTCCACGATGACCACGCCGGTGTTTTTCTCGTAATCCTCCTCCAGCTCCCCCTGGGTCAGGTGGCGGGCGCAGGGGATGGAGCCGTAGAAGTAGTCGGCGTGGGTGGTGCCGAAGCAGGGGATATCCTCCCCTGCCTGGGCCCAGGCCACCGCGTGGGGGCTGTGGGTGTGGACGATGCCGCCGATTCCGGGGAACGCCCGGTACAGCTCCAAATGGGTTTTGGTGTCGCTGGAGGGTTTCCAGCGGCCCTCCACCCGCTCCCCGGTATCCAGGCTGACCACCACCATGTCCTCGGCGGTCATGCCGTCATACTCCACCCCGGAGGGCTTAATCACGACCAGCCCCTTGTCCCTGTCGATGCCAGACACGTTGCCCCAGGTGAATGTCACCAGGCCGTATTTGGGCAGGAGCAGGTTCGCTTCCAGCACCTTTTGTTTCAGTTCCTCCAGCATTTACAGCACCTCCACCGCTTTTCGCTCCACATCCAGCAGAGCCCTGTACCGCTCCATATAGGCGTTGAAGCCGTTTACTGTCTCCTCATCCGGCTGGACGGTGGAGCCGGACACCCCTGCGAACACGCGGCGGTTCAGGTAGTCCTCCAGCGTCTCGCCGCCGGACTTCCACACCCGGTACGCCGCCAAAAGCGCCATGCCGTAGGGGCCGCCCTCCCCCGCCGTCTCCATGCAGGCGACCGGGGCATTGCAGGCGGCGGCCATGTAGGTCTGGCCCACCAGCGGAGTCTTGAACAGCCCGCCGTGGCCGGTGAGGGAGTCGATGGCCACGCCCTCCTCCGCCAGGATGTCCATGCCGATTTTCAGCGTGGCCATGGTGGCGTAGAGCTGGGCGCGGAAGAAGTTGGCAAGATTGAACGTGCTGTCCGGCCGCCGGACCACCAGGGGGCGGCCCGCGTCCAGGTGGGTCACGCCCTCCCCGGCCAGATAGTTGCACACCAGCACCCCGCCGCAGTCCGGCGCGCCCTCCAGGCTCTTCTCGTAGAGCTTCTGATAGAGCTCCCCGGCGGAGGGATTGGCCCCGAAGAGCCGGGCCGCCTCCCCCAGCACGCCCACCCAGGCGTTGGTGTCGTTGGTGCAGTTGTTGCAGTGGACCATGGCCACCGGGGCCCCGGCGGGGGTGGTCACCAGGTCGATCTCCTCATAGACCTTGACGTAGTCCTCGGCGGGGACGCTCTTGGCCCGGCCGATTTTCTCACGGGCGGGAATATCGAAGAGCTTCATT
>OFEZ01001287.1_pt1 | contig 14094 bp, 8 predicted proteins | sample 1521241 | NCBI WGS metagenome assembly OFEZ01 (sample SAMEA3504099, study PRJEB24116) | mouse gut metagenome | biome: mouse gut; feature: mouse-associated habitat; material: faeces | place: Denmark | collected 2011
CACCGAGATCTACACTCTTTCCCTACACGACGCTTTCCGATCTTGTGAATTTCGCAGCCAATGCACCTGAGTTTGCGGGGCTGCGTCCGGAGTACTATATTCTTGCCGATCCACACTTTTTTGTTAAAGCTGATGATGTGAACGTGAGGCGTCTTATGGACAATCTGTCGGCTGTGGATTGGAGTATGCGGCTGTTTGTACCTTCTGCTTATGCCGGAAAATTACCTTCTGATGTGCGTACTAACGGCCACATCAAGGTGGAGTGTTTCAATGCTGTGGGTGTCGAGGGTTGGCATTGGCTTGAGAATATGGCCTATTCCTCGGGTTATGGAATGCCGCGTCCGCGTAATGTGCTTATTCCAGCCATAATGGTGGGATTGCTTATGGGGTATAAGCGTATATATATAGCGGGTGCTGATCATTCGTGGACGAGGACTTTGAGTGTCAATGAGCGCAATGAGGTTGTGTCCGTGCAGCCCCATTTCTACAAGGAAGATGAGCGTGAGATAAAGCGTGTGACCACGGATTATCTCAACTATCCGCTACATTCGATCCTTTACAGCTTCTATGTGGCTTTCAAGAGTTACCATACGATACGCAGATATGCCGACAGCCGGGGCGTGGCGGTTTATAATTCCACGCCGGATAGTTTTATAGATGCTTTGGAAAGGCGTCAGTTGGCGTCGTTGCGTGCAGAGTTATGAGTAGTCAGCCGGGCGAAGTGCGGGGTAGCCGCAATGTGATGATCCATGTTGTGAGCGTGTTCATGCTGTTTCTGCTTCCAGAGCTGATCTTCAATCTTGGAACTTACAGCCAGGGAATGAACATGCATGTGCGTTGGGGCGCGTATTTCAAGGGTATTGTTTATATAGGGGTATTCTATGTGAATTATTTCCTTATTATTGATGCTACATTGGGCCGTTCGGGCAGGAAATGGCGCTTTGTTGTATTCAATTTGCTCGTGATAGTCGGGGCGTTGATGCTGATGCGTTTTCTGTTGCCGATGCTCAACGACAGACCTCGGCCGCCTAAATTTTCGGATATGCCTTTGCGGTTTCGATATGCCCATGTGGTGTCGGGAAGTCTCAGGGATATTGTCATGATAGTGCTCACGATAGCGTTGAGTGTGGCAGTGCGTCTGAGCGACAAATGGGCGCGTCTTGAACGGCGACGCCGCGAGATGGCCGCTGCGCTCAGGGATGAGGAACTCCGAGGCCTGAAGAATCAGCTGAATCCGCATTTTCTGTTCAATACCCTCAACAGCATATATGCTCTGATCGATGTAGACACGCGAGAGGCCCAGCGGACGGTTCACCGGTTGAGCGGTATGTTGCGGCACATGCTGTATGAGAATGAGTCCATGTCGACGCTTGGTGGGGAGATCGCATTCACGCGGAACTATATCGATCTGATGCGTGTGCGTATGTCGCGCACGAATGTTGTCTTCGATGCGGATGTGGCTGACTATGCCGACCGGTCTGTACCGCCACTGATATTTCTGACTCTTGTGGAGAATGCACTTAAATTCGGTAATACCGGTCGTGGTGGTGAAGATGTGATAATATCGGTGTGTGCCGGAGAGAGCGGTATACGGTTTGCGTCTGTGAATGGTTTTGACCCTGAGATGAGCCGTGATGGCGGTGGGATCGGAATCGCTAACCTCAGGCGTCGGCTGCAACTGATTTACGGCACGGATGCAAAGCTTAGGGTTGGTGTCAGCAATGATGGCAAGGTGTTCGAGGCATGTATGTCCGTGCCCTTTCTTGAATGTGACAAACGTATGGATGTCTCCAGTATACGAAATTGAATTTAATGAAGATGAAAAAACTCCGCTGTTGTGTTATCGACGATGAGCCGTTGGCTTCGGCTTTGATCATGAAATATATCGACCGCACGCCTTTTCTGGAAGGGGTGGGTGAGTTCAATAGTTGTCAGGACGCTGCTGATCTGATCCTTTCGGGCGGTTGCGATCTTGTGTTTCTTGATATACAGATGCCAAGGCAGAGCGGTATGGAGTTTGCCCGTATGATACCTGATAGCTGCCGTGTGATCTTTACTACGGCATATGAGCGTTATGCTTTGGACGGATTCAAGGTCAATGCTCTGGATTATCTTCTCAAACCGGTGGATTATGATGAGTTTCTTCTGGCTGCAAAGCGTGGGCTGAGGTGGTTCGGCGAACATGCCGCGCAGGATGGTTGTGCAAGTGCCGCAGTTGCTACTGCATATCCTGAGTATATCATTGTCAGGAGCGGCTACAAGATGCAGCAGATCCGCGTCGAGGACATTGAAGTGATCGAAGGATTGAAAGATTATGTGAGAATCTTTGTCTGCGGGTCAGATAAGTCTGTGATGACGCTTATGAGCATGAAATCGCTCGAACGTGCTCTGTCGCCTGACATATTCATGAGAGTCCACCGCTCGTATATAGTGAATACGAGGCGCATAAGCGTGATTGAACGCAATCATCTGACAATAGGGGAACATAGAATTCCGGTGAGCGACGGATACCGCGAACAGTTTTCTGACTATCTGGCAGCACACAGCGTGATTGTGGCCTCGAAGGACTATGATGCCTGATCAGGCATTCTGACTGTCGGCGGCGTTGCTTCTGGCGTCCTGGCGGGTCTTGAATGCAAGTGCGTACATCTTCATCTGGCGCAGCATGGCTACCAGACCGTTTGATCTTGTAGGAGACAGATGTTCGGCAAGGCCTATCTTGTCGATGAAGTACAGGTCTGCGTCCAGGATTTCAGCAGGGGTGTGGTGGTTGAGCACCTGTATCAGCAGAGATATTATGCCTTTTACGATTATAGCGTCCGAGTCGGCTGTGTACTCCACAGTGCCGTTGTCAAGCAATTCTGCATTGAGCCATACTCGGCTCTGGCATCCTTCTATCAGGTGCTCCGGAGTCTTGTATGATTCGTCGATCGGAGGAAGAGCGTTGCCTAAGTCTATAATGTAGGCATATCTGTCCATCCAATCGTCTATATCGGCGAATTCTGCGATTATCTCGTCTTGTATTTCGTTTATTGTCTGCATAATAGGATTATTTCGCATTTTCCTCATATATGAGGTTCAGCATTGTCTGTCCGACGGCGTCGAGAGTCTGACGGTCGATATTGGACATATTATCGGAATGAGTGTGCCATGTGGGGTTGAACGATTGGGTGCGCGGGTTGTTGCATTCGATTATAACGACAGCGGGTATTCCGGCTCTGTTAACCTGCAGGTGATCGTCTATGATGCTTCCGGCCACAGAATTGACAAATCGTGCGCCGTTGCCGCTTCTCCTGGCCAGATCCCAGATCTTGTCGTTGATGTCCTTTGCCTGCATGTCGCTCATGGATTCGCGATGGAATTTGGCATTCTTGCCTCCTACCATGTCGAGCACTACGCCGAATTCTGGTTTCACCGAATTGCCGTAAGGTTTGTTGTTTGCCCAATACTGCGAACCTATGCACCAAGTGGCGTCGGCATTACCCCAACTGGCGGAGTTACCGTAGTCCTCGCCATCGAAGAAGATGAGGTCCACACCTATCTGCGGCCGGGTGTTCTGTAGCTGACGGGCGATCTCGAGGAGAACCGCTACGCCTGAAGCACCGTCGTTAGCTCCCGGTATAGGACGCTGGCGTCCGTCGCTGCTTGGATCGTTGTCGCCCCAGGGGCGCGTGTCGTAGTGTGCGGCAAGCAATATGCGTTTTTGTGCATCGGGATTATATTTTGCAATTATGTTTGTAAGCGGAAGTATGTCTCCATTGAATGCTTCCCCTTCAAAGCTTTGCAGGATGACGGTGTCTGCGCCATAGTTGCGCAGGTATTCGGTGATGTAAGCCGTGCATTCGGCGTGACCTTCTGTCCCCGGCACTCTCGGGCCCATCTCTACCTGACGCGATACATGGCAGTATGCGCTGTCGCTGTTGAACTCCGCAAATTCGCTGTAGCTGGATATTTCTTCAGCCGGAGTTTCTGTCTTTTTGTTGGCTGAGCAGGCGAGACATAGAGTCAATGCCATGTAGCCGAGGCTAATAATGTATTTCATGAGTGATTTATTTGCACTTGTGTGATGCGCCACTGTGGACTTTTTCAGTTGTTTCAATTGCCAAAATTACAAAATAGTAACGAAACGGCAACACAAATACAACAAATTAATCACCGCTTTAACACAAATTTGCAACGAAATTGTTGCGACATTCTTCCGGGTGGTTTATTTGGCCAGATTTTTACAGTATTTAGTTCCCGGCTTTAAAGTCAAGGCCATTGTCGCGCTTAACTGGGTGGAAGGCGAAGTATACCTTATATGATAGCGTTCCGGTGCAGTTCCGTCGATTATGAACATTGCAGATGATGCCTTAGGCTCTGTGATTGTGTAAGATGATACTGAGTGTATACGCTCGGTGATATCGATTGAAAAACCGCTGATTGCAACTGCAATGGAGACTGCGTCGGACAGCGGTTCAACGTCTTCGATACCGCTGCGGAGCAATGCGATGGAATTGTCAGGTCTGACTTCGATAGAGATCGATGGTGTGGCAGAGGGGCTGCAGGCACTTAGTTTGCCCGGCAGCAGCAGTTCGCGTACCGGACCGCGCTTACGGGGCATAGCAGAGAACGCCACGATGGCGCCCGCGAGGACGAACATCGTGACGTAGAATTCGGTAGTTGTAAATATTGACAAGATGGTCATATGATTCCTGTTTTACATTCCTGGAGGTGGACCTGCAGGGCGGCCGCCGGGATGTCCGCCAGGGCCTCCTCTGAATTCACTTCTCGATTCAGGTTCATTCCCTTTGCCGAAAGTGTTGAACCGGTACGAGAATGTGACCATGAAATACCTTGTCAGCGAATTGTACATCGTGTCGTCGATGTAGTTTGCTGTGACAGTGCGGCGGATATTGCTCTGCTGCTTCAGCAGGTCATATGCTTTCAGGGTTATTGTGGCGGATTTGTCGCGTAGGAATTGGTATGAAACGGATGCATTCCACATCCATGTGCGGGTGTCGTATCCGTTGGAGTATCCTGATGTAGCGGAATAAGACAGGTCTGTGTTGAGTACAATGCCTATGGGGGTGTAATATGTTCCGTTGAAAGCCCCGCCGTATGAGTGTACGGTGCGGTTTCCTCCTGCCTGTACCGAGTTGGTAGTGTTCTGCAGCCGGTAGAATGGACGCAACTCAAGCATAGCATAGTCAGGACGCCAGGCAAAGCTGAATGATTCGTTGAGGCTGAGCGAACCGCTTATGTTGCGAAGGTTGTTGTTGAAGCCCACAGAGCGGCTGTAGTAGGCCATTATATGATTGTTGAAGGTGAATTGTCTGTTGCGCAGAGGGGTTGAGAATATTGTCATTCCGCGGATGTTCCAGACACCGTTCACATTTTCGTAGTATGTGGTCTGACCACCGGTCTCCTGAGAGAATTCTGTGCGCGACACGATGCTGTTCTGTGCCACTTGGGCATCCATCATTGCCATTATTGACTGCTGCTTTTCCGGTGAGAATGTCTGGAAGCGCAGGCGTATGTGATGAGTGAAGGTGGGGGAGAGGTCAGGATTACCGATCACAACGCGCAGAGGGTCCGACATGTCGGCCACAGGCTGGAGTTGCGACATTGAAGGTTGCGATGCACGCGAGCGGTAGTCGAGGTTTAGCGAACGGTTCTTGCCGAGTTTGTAGCGGTAGCGCAGGTATGGCGCGTAGTTCCATTGCCAGCGCGTAGGTATGTTGCGGTCTGAATTGATCAGGTCGGTCGACTGCATCATTGAAGGCGTGAGCGAGAGACCGACGTCGATTGTCGATGTGCGGCTCACGTGTTTGAAACCTGCTCTTATGTCCTGATTCATGAACGAGTTTCTGAATCTGTTGCTCAGATCAGGATCAAGAATACCCTCGTCGGCTATAACGGGAGGCATGTCGAATCCGTCGGGATATGTGACAGGATAGTCATAGGTGAGTTTATCCGCGTTGTTCCATCTGTATTGCAACCGGTAGGCTACGGTGATGAAGTTGCCGTTCTTTACATTTCCTATAGGCTCAGTCCAACTCAAACGGGTGTTTATGGTGTTGCTCCATGTACGGTTGTTTGCATACTGGTCGTATGTGTCGAGATCCTGCATCAGCATGAAGATGTTCTCGGAGAATGTGCGTTCGCGTTCCCTTACATTGCTGAATTTGTAGTTTGCGCTTATTGAGAACGATCGACCGGGATGCGATTTGAATTTATGGTTGAATATAAGGTCTCCGCCGAATTCAAAGGAATTTCCGCGGTCTACGGAATTGTTGAAGCTTTTTGTGACGAGGGTACGCATCTGGTCTCCGGCATTCGTGAACGACGAGTCGATTGATGAAGACCGGTTGATATTGACCGAGAAGTTCGGTCTGAACTCGAAAGTATTAGATGAGTCGGGATTCCATTGTATGCGGAAATCTGCCCTCACATTGTGTCCGCGGTCGCGCGCCTTCTTCGAAGACTGTTCGTAGCTTGTGGAATCGGCAAAAAGGTATTGTCTTTCCTGGCGGGTGCGGGTGTCTCTGTCGCTGTGCGAGTACATTATGTCGCCTCCGATACGGAATATCTCCTTGTTTCCGATGTTGAAGTTTATGCCGAGAGCCTCGGATGTAGTGAGTCCGTTGCTGCCCCCGAACCTGCGGAATCTGCCTGCGTTTCCGTCGTTGAATCCAAGCTGGTTGATGTTATTGAATGATCCGAGCAGTGTAAACTGGTTATCGTTCCAGAATCGGTTTATGTTGAAGTTGGCTGCGTAGCGGTCGTCTGTTCCATAGCCGGCTTCGGCATTTCCAAACCAACCGTTTTTCATGCCTTTTTTTACAGTGAGGTTTATCACTGTCTCTTCCTCGCCATCGTCAACTCCGGTGATGCGGGCCAGGTCGCTCTTGCGGTCTACTACCTGTAGCTTATCCACCATATCGACAGGCAGGTTGCGCGAAGCCACGGTAGGATCGTCGGAGAAAAATTCCTTGCCATCGACAAGTATTTTTGTCACCTCTTTTCCGTTTGCAGTGATTTTTCCGTCTGAGTCAACCTCCACGCCGGGGAGGCGTTTGAGCAGGTCTTCCACCACGGCGTTCGGTTGTGTCTTGTAAGAATCGGCATTGAATTCCACCGTGTCCTGCATTACCTTTATTGGCGTGCGTATGCCTGTGACGGTCGCCTCTTTCAGTTGAATGGACGATGGTTCAAGAGCAATTGTGCCGGCAGATATGTTTTTGCCGGATACCTTTAGAGTCATTATATACTGCCTGTATCCGAGATAGCTTGCTATCAGCTTATAGTTGCCGTCGGTTATGTTTCGTATGGCAAATCTGCCATTGTCTTGTGTCGTGACTGCGCTGACGTAAGTACTGTCTTTCGCGGTGACAAGGCGTACGGTAGCTGCCGGAAGGGGCAGGTTTTCCTCGTCTACTACAGATCCTGTGATTGTGTAAGCGGCTGCCGAAAGTGCCGACAGCGCCATGATTACGATAAATGCGGCTAATTTCAGATTTCTTGGAGTCCGGCTCGTGTTCATTCTGAAAGATTCTGTCTTTTTTTATGTTGTAAATAATGTGATGCAATGCGGGCGGAGCATACCTCCATCGCCCTATAACAAGACAATGTGCGTAAGCGTTGGTTTAACGCTCTGTCATGGCTATTCGACGAATCGGGGCTTAACGTCGATTTAGCCGCCGGGAATATAGATGAATCGGATGGCGTGAGAAATACGGATTTCTTGCTTCGGATTCGTGTATTCTTACCGACATTCCCCCGCGCGTCGCTTCAGCGGACGGCGGGGGAATGTGTATCTGGGGATATCCGGGAGGGTGCAGGATATCAGCGTCGTTTGCCCTGTTGTTTCTGCTGTTCCCTGAGCATAGCCTGCTGTTTGCGCTGGGCTTCCTCGAGACGGGCCATGAAGCCTGATTTTTTCTTAGGCTTGCGGGCATTGGCGAGCATGCGTTCGCGCACTTTCTTTTCGTCTACGACGCGTCTGAAGATATATGTCTGTACGATCGTGATGAGAAGCGACAGGAAGTAGTAGTAGCTAAGGCCGGATGCATAGTCATTGAAGAAGAACAGGAACATCACTGGCATCAGGTACATCATCCATTTCATGCCTGGCATGTTGTTGCCGCCCGGTTGGTTCTGCATGTTTATTTTGGTGTAGATGACGTTGGTCACAGTCATGAGCAGACAGAACAGTGATACACCTTTGCCGTAGAAAGGAATGGTGAAAGGCAGTTCGAAGATCACGTCGGGCGCAGACAGGTCCTTGGCCCACAGGAAAGACTCGCCGCGCAGTTCTATCGCCGAGGGGAAGAATGCGAACATTGCGATGAGTATAGGCATCTGGAGAAGCATAGGCAGACAGCCTGAGAAGGGACTTGCGCCGGCCTTGTTGTATATCTCCATCGTTTTTTGCTGCCTTATGAGGGCGTTTTCCTTGCCGGGATACTTATCGTTGATTTCCTTTATCTCCGGAGCAAGCACGCGCATCTTGGCCTGCGACATGTAGCTCTTGTAGGTGAATGGGAAAAGTATGATCTTGATAAAGATGGTGAGCAGCAGGATAATGATGCCGTAGTTGGAGATATAGTGTCCGAGGAATGTGAACACCGGTATTACGATCCATTTGTTGATGTAGCGGAACAGTCCCCATCCTAACGGCACGAGGCGTGTCATGTCGAGATCTTCATCATCGGCGCGCATGATCTTGTCGTCGAGCGACGACAGCAGGGGATAGTCATTAGGTCCGAAATAAAAATCAAACGACAGGGGATTCTCTGCTGTAGCGCTGTAGTCGGCTGTGGCAGACATGGTGAGATCCTTGACGAAAAGCACGTCTTCTTTCAGGGGGACACTATGCATCTCGGCTGAATTGAAATATGTGCGCGGTATCACGACTCCAGAGAAGAACTGGTTCTTGAATGCTACCCACTTCATGCGCTCGGTGAATTCCTTTGTCGTCTCCTCGTGGGCGCTCAGGTCGTCGGGATTATCGGCTACGAGTTTGTAGTAGATGCCACTGTTTCTTTCCTCGAATGTGCGACCTTTCTCATTGCGCCCCATACGCTGATGCCAACTGAATCCTACGCTCGACAGATTGGAGGCAAATACCCGGTCCATACCGTTCTGGAGCATGTCCATGCTGATGATGTATTCGCCGGCCTTGAGAGTGTAGCGTAGTGCCAGATAAGCACCTCCGGCCAGGTCAAGACGCATCTCGGCTACTGAATCGCTGACTTTTACAGCCTTGAAATTGAAATCTTCGGTGTTGAATCTGCGGCCGGTAGGGGTGAATGTGAATCCATAGCTGTTGGTCGCACGGTCGAACAGCACGATGTCCGATGCCGGATTTGTAAGCTCTGTCTTGTACTTCTTCAGCACCACTTTGCTCACCTGTCCGCCGCGGGAGTCAAGAGTCACGGCCATTGATTCGTTTTCAAGCAGGATTGTGTCGGCCTTGCCTCCACGGTAGGCGGCGAAACTGCGGTATTTGGCATAGTCGTCTATTGTTGCCCGTAGAGCTTTCACTGCTTCCGATGACTGCTCAGGTGTGATTCCGGGATGCCCTGGAGCAAGCAGAGTGCTCAGGTCGATGTCCGCGCCGGCTACCTTTACTGTTCCACCTATGCCGTCGAATTCGTCGATGTTAATATCTACATAATCGTTCCTGATCACGCGGAGAGAGCCTTCGGCAGCTCCATACTCTTTGAGCAGTGGTACGATCTGTGCGCGTTCGGTGAGTGTCAGAGTGTCGATAAATGCGATACCGGCATTGTTGTTATCTGTATTGTTGTCACTCGCTGCGGCCAGATTCTGTTCCTGTCGCGCTTTCTCGGCGGCAATTTCTTCTTCGGAAGGCTTGTTGAGGTAGAAAAAGCCAAACATGACCAATCCCATCAGCAGCATACCTAAAAGGGTGTTCTTGTCCATTTGTTGCGTGTTTCGGGTTTTATTTATTGTTTTGTTATGTTACGTTCGGTGCACTGTAGGGCATCAATTTCTGATGCTTAATGGTGCGGCGTATGTCGCAGAATATCCATTAAGGCGCAAAATTACTAAAATTTAGCCATTCTGAAAATTATATTGTGAAGTATTCGGGATATTATCGAATACTCTAAAAATACCCGGCAGAGCTTTCGCAAGCCCTGCCGGACGGTTGTGTCTGTTTTTTATTGTATGAAAACTATTTTTTTTCTGATTCAGAATAAACTTCAGGGGCAATTTACATGCCGGATTCCGCTCCTGTGCTCTGTCCGGAAGATGTGCCTCCTATGAGGTCGTCGTTCTGTATGGTCTTGTTTGTCTTCTTGACCTGCGCTTTCATTGAGCCGAATCTGTAGGATACAGAGATACCCACACCTTTCTGGTTGAAGTTGCGGCTGAGAGATTCTCCGAGCACATCGCCGTTGACAGTGTAGTTGATGAAGTTGCGCGAGGAGCGTCCTATTGGATTGTGCGCGCTGAGACTCACCGTGAGGCGGTCATCTTTCAGGAATGATTTTCTGAGACCGGCCATGACGAAGACTCCCTGCATTCCCGGGGCTTTCATATATGAGTATACGCTTGAAACCTGCGGGCCCATCACGAATGAGCCTATTTCAAGAGAGATGTCCCAAGGCAGGCGCTGCTGTATGCGTCCGAAGCCACGGTAGCCCCAGCGGGAAAGCTTCATTCCGTTCTGCGTGTAGCGGGTATTTCCGAAACCACCATTGATCATAAGTTGTGTCTTAGAACCTATGGACCACTGCATGAATGTATTGACTTCGAAGCGTCGGGTGTGTCCGGCGTTGGCGTATGTGTTGTTTATAATACCGTTGTCGTCCACGAACATCTCGCTCACGATGCCGTCGTTCGACATCTCGTATTGTGCCGAGATGTTGAAGTTGAATTTAGGCTTGATCAGCATATAGGTGAGTTTGAATGAATTGTGGCGTGCGCTCTTGAGGTTGGGATTACCGTAGGATACTGATGTAGGCTGCTCCTGCACCACGGGATTCAAGAATTCGATGCCGGGACGGTTGATGCGTGCGGCATAGTTGAATGTGAAGCTTGATGAATTTGATGCCTGCCATGAAGCCGAAGCAGACGGTACGAGGTCGTTGAGGTTGCTGGCAAAGTCGGGAGTATCTTTGTCGTCAAACTCAGCTTTCAGGCGAGAGAATTCGTAACGCAGACCGGCGCGGAGTCCCCATTTGCCGAGGCGTACGCTGTATTGGGTGTAGATTGCCCCGATATTGGTCAGGTGGGTGAATTCGGTGTTTGCTGGATTCTGCTCGCCGTAGTGCTGGACGTTGTCGGAATGATTGCGGCGCAGTATGTATTTGCCTCCGACCTCAAGGGTGTGTATGTCGGCAAACGGACGGCTCCAGTCGGCCTGGAAAGTATGTTCCATCAGGCGGAGGTTGTAGTCTGTGTAACTCTTGTCATAGTCCAGAGGGAAGTTCACGAGGTCGCTGTACCATGTGGTGTCGCGGTTGATGCTCCGGTTTGTGGAAAGCGCATATGATAGAGTGATGTTTTCGCCCTTACGGCTTGTAGACCGCTGGTAGTTGAACGATCCGTCGAAGTCGAGCCAACTGCTTTCTGGTGTATGACTTCTTGTATTGTAGGAGTAGATTGGTGATCCGTCTGCTGCTATCATAGACGCAGAGCCTGAGTTGCGAGTATTGCCGCCCCAGTTGAATCCGTTGAGTTCGAGGGTAAACAGGTTCAGGGAGTCGAGTTCGTAGCTTGCCTCTCCTCCGAACCACACGTAGTAGCCTTTCGACTTGCTATCCGTCTCAGACCTGAAGATGTTTCCGGATTCCTTATAGGTGTTTTCTGTAGTGGAATAAGATTTGCCCTGCTTGCCGCTGTTGTAACCACCTCCACCGTAGATAGAGAATGTGACTTTATTGATCTGTGCGGATAGCCACAGGTTGCCACCCGGTATGAAGTCGTTGGTGGATTGGGCGCGAATGCCGGCGTTGCCCATCACACCACCCATCGACGTGTTTTCCATCGTCACGATATTGAGTATGGCTCCAATGCCTTCGGCGTCGTATTTCGCACCGGGTTCGGTGATTACCTCTATGCGCTTGATCATGGAAGCGGGTATGGCAGCGAAAATGTCTTTTCCGTTGTTTGAGAACGCTTGGTTGGGACGTCCGTCCTTATATACTTTGAAGTTCGTAGAGCCGTTGACTTTTATTGTACCGTCGGCATCGACGCTGACCATAGGTACTTTACGCAGCATTTCGAGCACGGTGTTGGTCTTAGAATCCTCGTCGGCCTGGACATCATAGCCGACACGGTCTATCTCCTTGGTCACGAGCGGGCGTTGCGCTGTCACCGATACCTCACGAAGCATGGCATTGGAGGTGGTGATAGTCATTGTCCCAAGATCAGCGGTCTTATTTCCGGTCGTAAGGGTGAATTCCTGCGAAAGAGGGAGTTTGCCTACTGAATTTACAGTTATGGAGTATTTTCCCGCTTTTGGCAGATTCTTTTCGAAATACCCTAACGAGTCGGTTATACATATAGCCACGGCTTTGGTTGTGTCGGGCAATGCATAAATACGGCACGTGGCGAATGCCTCATCCTCACCGGATTCATCGGCGACATGCCCTTTGACTGAATATCCGGCTACCTGCGCCGACATGGCGTAAGGTGTGAGCAGACAAAACAATATGGACAGGCGTAATAATAGAGTTCTCATCTTTTCTCTTTTTCTCTCATTCAAATAAATCTCTTACGTATAAGTAGACGCACCCCCGCCGGATAAATGACATCTGATGCCAGTTAATAAAGGTTAATGTGGCGAGCGGGACGTTGAGGGGATTGCTTTTTGGTGGTTTAATATGTTGATATGTAGTTGAATGTGTGCGATTGTCTGTATCGTGGCATCTCTTGTTTGCAGAACAGAAAAAAATCGCTAAATTTGTAGTCATTATGGAGCAGCCTTATATAGTATCAGCGCGCAAGTATCGTCCGTCGACCTTTGCCAGTGTCGTAGGGCAGAAAGCATTAGCCATGACTCTGAAAAACGCCATAGCGACAGGACGTCTGGCTCATGCATATCTGTTCTGTGGCAGCAGGGGAGTGGGCAAGACATCATGTGCGCGTATTTTCGCGAAAACCATCAATTGCGAGCGGCGTACCCCCGAAGGCGAGGCCTGCAACGATTGTGAGTCGTGCCGTCAGTTTAATGAAGGTAGGTCGATGAACATAATCGAGCTGGATGCGGCTTCGAACAATGGAGTTGACGATATGCGTGAGCTCACCAAGCAGGTGCTTATGCCGCCGACCACAGGGCGCTACAGGGTCTTCATCGTCGACGAGGTGCACATGTTGTCAAACCAGGCATTCAACGCTTTCCTCAAGACTCTTGAGGAGCCCCCGGCCCATGCGGTGTTCATCCTTGCAACTACCGAGAAGCATAAGATTATACCCACCATATTGTCGCGATGCCAGATCTACGACTTCAACAGGATCACAGTAGGTGATATGGTCGCACATCTGCAATATGTGGCTTCGCAGGAGGGTATAACGGCTGATCCTGCCGCTCTGCAGGTGATAGCGGAGAAAGCCGACGGCGCTATGCGCGACGCACTTTCGATATTCGATCAAGTAGCGGCATCATCGCGTGGCAACATAACTTATACGTCGGCGATAGAGAATCTGAATGTACTTGATCATAACTATTATTCGCGGTTGATGGAGGCTTTCTCGACAGGAGATGTCCCACAAGCGCTGCTCACATATAAGGATATACGCGACAAAGGATTCGATTCTCTGTTCTTCATCAACGGTCTTGCATCGTATATGCGAGATCTGATGGTGGCGCGTACGCCATCCACATTACCTTTGCTTGACGCTCCTGATTCGGTCAAGACCCGTATGGCTTCCGACAGTGCGAAATTCCCCGCTGAATTCTTTTACAAGGCGATGTCGATACTTGGCGATGCGGATCTCAACTACCGTCTTGCCTCCAACAAGCAGTTCCATGTCGAGCTGGCACTCATCAGGCTGTGCCAACTATCAAGCCCCTCCCCGGTAAATAGTGGCGGAGGAGAGGGGCAGTTGAACAAAATCGCTCCCGCCACTGATGGAGCG
>OFEZ01001288.1_pt1 | contig 14084 bp, 10 predicted proteins | sample 1521241 | NCBI WGS metagenome assembly OFEZ01 (sample SAMEA3504099, study PRJEB24116) | mouse gut metagenome | biome: mouse gut; feature: mouse-associated habitat; material: faeces | place: Denmark | collected 2011
CGCGGGACGGCGGGGTGCGTAGCCGCCTTCGCCGGCGGGCATGTTCTGGTCGCCGCCGCGCTTGTCGAGGAACTGGACGCGCTGCGCCTTGATTTCCGTCGTGTAGCGATCCTGCCCCTGCTGGTCCTGCCACTTGCGGGTCTGGAGGCTGCCTTCCACAAAGACAAGGCTGCCTTTGGTCAGATACTGGGAGCAGTTTTCGGCCGCTTTCTGAAAGACGACCACGCGGTGCCATTCCGCACGGTCCACGCGGTTGCCGTCACGGTCCGTATAGGACTCGTCCGTGGCCACGTTCAGGGTGCAGACGGGCGCGCCGCTCTGGGAATACCGCAGCTCGGGGTCCCGGCCGAGCCTTCCGATGATCATCACCTTGTTCAGCATATCGACTCCATGAGGGCCCCCGTTCAGGGACGGGGGGCCTTGTCGTTCAGTTTGGTCAATTCATCTTCAAGTTCGTCGCTCAGCATGTTGGCCTTACGCGGCTCCCAGTCGGACAGCGCCTCTTCAAGAACCCTTCTGAGCCTGCCGATGCGGGCGATGTCGTCCCGCAGCGCCTCCGCGACGTCGCGGGGCCAGTCTCCGAAGGAAAGTTCGTTTTCAAGGGCGGCGGCGAGTTCAAGGACGCCGCGCCGTTCATCGGGCCGGGCCGGGCGTGGCCATGCCAGCGCAATGAGCGCCGGCCATGCGGCGGCCACGTCCTCCTCGCTGTAAGTCCATGCGCTTACGCGAATTTGAAGATATTTTCCCATGTTATTCTTGTTCCTGCCATTCGGTTTGCACCTTCAGCACCACCTCTTCGATCTGTTGCAGCTGATCCGGGGGACAGATGCCGATGAGGGGGCTTCCGGCGTCGACGTTTTCATTATGGTTGAAATACACCGTATAAATGACGCCGTCAGGTCCGGTATAGTAAAGGGGCATTTCCCTTTTCATGCGCGAGACGATGAACAATTCCATGCCTTCGTACACGGATACGGACCGGCATCCCGACACCTTGATCTTGGTGTCGATCTGGGGAACGAAATAATACTTGGCCCGTTCCGGGGCGCAGAAAAGGTGCAGGGCCTGCTTCAGCAGCACCCGGAGCACCTCGTCCTTGGAGAGGAAGTGCCGGATGGTCGCGAGCGGCGTTCCCGCCTGCACGAACGTTCCTTCCAGTTCGCTGTGGATGGCGCAGACTTCCCCTTTCTGCACGGCGTTGAGCGGTTTGGGGTTCCGCTCGCGCTCCATGGTGGCGATGAGGGTTCCGGGCCGTTCCTTCCACGTTCCGCTTGGGCCGATGACCTTGTCTCCCAGTTTGAGCGAGCCGAAGGTCACCACGCCCGTGTGCGGCGCGGTGATTTCAAGCTCTTCATAGGGAGAAGCCTTGATTTCTTCGAGGAGGCTTGTGACGTCCAACATATAGTATGGCTCTCTTTTGGCAAAAGGGAATACCCCGGGAAGCGGAAACTTCCCGGGAGCAGGCCGCCATGCGGCTAGCGATAATACAAATTACGGCCGCCCATGGTCAGCAGGACCTGCTTGAGGTTGGCCCGTGCCTCTCGGCGATCCCATACACCCTGAATGTGCCCTCGCGCCAGAGCCTTATACGCTCCGTGATAATGCGGCTCGATGTCCATTCCGGTGGTTTCCTTGATCACGCCGCGCCCCGCGAAGCCGAGGTTGGAGGAGCGCATCGCATACTGGTAGGGCGAGCAGCCGAGGAAGCTGGCCACCGGCCCGGCGTAGGAATTGGTGTCGTAGAGCACGGTATAGAGGCCGCCAGCGTTGATGTAACGCCGCACGGCCACCGTGCAGCGGGGCATCTGGATGACGCCGTGGGTGCCTTCCTGAATGCGGATGCCCGCCGTGCCGTGCACGTAGGCGAGCAGGGGATAGCGCTTTTTCATGGCGAGTTCGGCGGCTTCCACAAACTTGGTGCCTTCGGCCGATCCGACCGAGCCACCGCGGAAGGTGCCCACAAAAAGGGCGACGATCATCTTGGTGCCGTCGAGTTTGGCCTCAAAGGTGATGCAGCCGCTTTTGAGCTTGGTGCGTTCGCGGGCCTCGGCCAGCCGTACGTCGAAGCCTTCAAAGTTGAGGGGGTTGGTAGCCTCAACCTCGCCGTTGAACTCGCGGACGGAATCCTCGTCAAAGACGTTTTTCACGAACCACTGGTATTCCATCGGGAAATGGTGCCCGCACCACGTGCACACCCCGGCGAACTCCCCAAAGAGATCGGGAGCCCACAAATCAAGGCAGCCGTGCGTGGCGGCGTTGGGGCAGGTGATGGCGCGGTCTTCCTTGGCGCGGGGGCTGACGTAGGCCCATTTGCCCTTGCGCGATTCCGTTTCGTCCCAGTCGGAGAGCGTGGTCAGCTTGCGGACCGTTTCCGGCTCGATAGCCGGACGCTGCGAACGCGGGATGCGGCAGAAGGGCGAGGTCAGGCGGCGTTTCAGGAGGTGCAGCTCCGAGGTCATTTCATCCATCACATAGGACAGTTTGCGCTGATGCTTGGTGATCAGCGCGTACTTGACTCGGGCTGAGATGTTGCCCCACGACTCGCGGACGCTGTTGCGCATCTTGTTGAGGAAGGGGCGGCGGTCGATGTAGGCTCCCTTCGAGAGGCGCAGGAATTTTTTCTGACGGCGCAGAACGAGGCGTTCGCGCGCGCTTTGGCTCATGTGCCAGCGTATGTACATCTCATCGACGTTGATGTCGTCCCGGCTCAGGCGGCGCAGGAGCATTCCACGGAACAGGCCCATGCCGCGCACGGACAGGACCGCCTCGTCCGTGGCCCGGATGATTTCCTGACGCAGGGAGCGGAAGAAGTCGTAGTGGTAGGGACGCGCGCCCAGGCTCGGCTCCTGAATGATCTTGTCGATGTAACCGAAGCGCAGGTTGTCTTCCGCGGTGATGTGCAGTTGGGTGGCGCAACGCTCGATGAGTTCCGGGGTGGCGCGCTGGCCAGGTTTCAGGCGGCCTTCGATGGCCGCCGCGCCTTCGGGCGAGATAACCGAGTAATAGCCGTGCGAGAGCATCAGCCGCCGGTCGGCCAGCGAAATGGCTTCCGCGCCGCCGGAACCGCCTTCGGAAAAGACGGCGACCATGGGCACGGTCAGTCCGGCCATCTCATAGAGGTTCTTGGCGATCTGCTGCGCCGCGCCGGGGGTGTCCTCAACCGGGAAGGAGCCGGGCGTGAAGACGTAGGTATGGATGGGGATGCCCTCGGTCTCCGCGACCTTCATGTACTGGAGGGCCTTGGAGTTGCCCCACGGCTTGACGGAACCGCCGTTGCGGAACTCCTCGCCGTGTCCCTTTTCCTGCCCGATGACCATGATGAGCTGGTTGTAGGTCTTTTTCCCGCGGCGGCGGGTGATGGTCGCGCGGGCGATGAGCATGCTCGGATCGATGCTGTGCTCTTCCTGCCCGCCGATTTCGGTGAAGTTGTCATAGACGTTTTCGAGGATGTCGCGCAGACAGACGCGCTGCGGATGGCGCACGATACGCACCTTGTCCATCGGCTGGAGCTTGGTTTCCAGCTTGCGCTCCATAAAGGTGAAGAGCTCCTCCAGCGTGGAGAGCTCCGCCGCGGGATCGGCCTGTATGCCTTCCGTGGCGCGCCGGAAGAATTCGTTCAGGCGGTTGTGGAGCAGGTCGATGTCTTCGGGGTGCTTCCCGTCGAAGATGTCGCGGATATAATTGAGACGTTCGCTCAGATGGTGTGCTCTTTTTTCAATATCCATGCTGTACCCGATGATCCGCTAGAAGCGGAGAATGCGGCCCGTGTTGGCCCGGAGGAAATTGATGTTGGACTTCAGCTCGCCGGACTGGTTTTCGCCCTGGAGCGTCAGCTCGTCAAGGAACTGGACGCCGCGGGCCTTGACCTCTTCGAGGTTTTCGCCCCAGATGATGGCCAGCGCGAGGTTCGGGTCGAATTCCGTGGGGATGTCGTAGGATTCGTCAGTAGGAACATGGGTGTGCATCTTGAGCCACGGTTGTTCCTGCCAGCCGAAGGCGTCGATGCGCCCTACCCACGGGGTAAAGCGGTTGTCCGGGTCTTCCGCGATGAGGCGGTATTCGATGCCCACGCCCTCGAAGGTGATGTCCTCTTGCGTGTAGCCGAGCGGTTCGCCAAGGCCGATGCGTATCTGTTCCGCGATGAGGTCGACGTCCCCTTGGCCGCGCACGCGGGCAATGCGGGCGGAAACGCCGTTCTCCACCTGAATGCGCGTGTTCACTTCCATAAGGAAGGGGCTGCCGTCCTTGGTCACGATCCATTCCCACGTTCCCACGTTGTCGTAGCCGACCTTGCGGGCCAGCGCCAGCGAGTGGTTGGTGATGTCCGCAAGGAGCTTGTCCGCGTCGAAATCGTATTCGATGGAGGAGGAGTCGAAGCCCGGGGCGACCTCGATGCGCTTTTGCAGCCCGGTGGACTGGATGGAGCAGTTGCGGGTGCCGAAGTGCACGGGGTTTTTGCCGCTGCGGTCGGAGACGATCTGCACTTCAAGGTGATTGAAGCCGCAGATGCGCTGCTCGATGAGGACGCCCTCGTCCTTGAACTGGCGCAGGGCGTAGTTGCGGATGCGCCGATAGATGGAGCGGAACTGATCGATGTCGTAGACCTCTTCAATGCCCATGCCGCCGCCGCCCGCCGAGGCCTTGACCAGCACGAGAGGCCGGGCGATGCCCTGCTGCAACTGGAAGTCGTACAGGTTCCGGGCGATTTTTTCCGCTTCCATCTCGTCGTAGATGGGGCGGTCGGAACCCGGGACGGTCGGGACGCCGAGGCTGCGCGCGAGGCGCTTCGTGTTGATCTTGTCGCCCAGCTCGCGGATGACGCGCCATGAGGGGCCGATGAAGATCAGTTTGCGTTCGCGCGTGGTGACCCGGCGGGCAAAGCGGAAGTCCTCGGCGAAAAAGCCGTAGCCCGGATGAACGGCCGTGGCCCCGGAGTCGTCGGCCACGGAGAGGATTTCGTTGGCGTCGTGATAGGAGGAAACCTGATAGAGGGATTTTTCCCCTCCCAGTTCTTTGGCGATGCGTACGTGGCCGGAATGGACATCCTCGGCCGTATACACGCAGACGAATTCGAGGCCCAGCTTGCGGCAGGCCTGAACGATGCGGACGGCGATTTCACCCCGGTTGGCTACGAGGACTTTATGTGCTGTTTTCTCCACCGTTGTACCTCATACATGATTTGTAGGCTCGGAGGCGGGGCGCTCGGCCGGAGCCGGCGGAGCCTCGCTCGCGGAGGCGGACGCCTCCCGCGGGTTTGTCAGTATCGCCTAAATCAGGAACGTTAGCAATCACTGCCTGAGGGTATCCGGCATTTTTTCGCCGCCTTTGCCGAGCGCCATCCGGCTTTCAGAACTCTTGTGGGCGCTTTTGGGGGCCTCCATGAAAAAAAATGTGCCAACAGGCTTTACTTTTGGTATTGGTGAACCCATGTTGAGGCCTGAACCGTCGCGCGCCCCGCAAGGCCTTTTTCCGGGCGGAGCGCCCTTTCACTTTCTGCCCAGATAACGAGGAAATGGCACATGCAATCGACGTCTCTACTGGAAAGCCTGTCCGCCTGGATGCCCACCTTGCCGCCCGGCTTTTGGGAGGCATGGGGACAGCTCGCGCTGTTCGCCGTGCCCGTCTGCCTGTATTTCGCGGCGGTAGTCCTGCCGTTCGTGGTCCTGTACGGCCTCATCCGCGCCCACTACGGCAGGCGCAGCCTTTTTGAACGCTGCTCGCGCCAGCAGGCGCGCTTTGCCAACATTCTGAACTGGCTTTTCCTCGTTTGCGGCGCCGGAGTAGCCGTGAGCGGGATCATCCCCTACGCTTCCCTGCACCCGCTTTACCGGGTTGGGCTTTACGCCGCCGCAGGGCTCCTGCTGGCGGGAACCCTGCTTTGGACCCTGGCCGTGGCCGCGTGGAAGCCCTTGCGCCAGCATCCCGTGCTGCACGGCCTGCTGGCCTTTGTGACGGGAAGCTGTCTGGCGGGGCTCCCGGTCATCGGCCTCGTATTGGGCCGGGTGGCAATGCAGGGAACGGAACTGCCGCAGCAAAACGACGTGCAGGCGCTCGTCGATATACTCCTTCCGGCAGCCAATGACCCCTTCTGGCTGTATTTCGGCCTCGTCCATTTTCTGGAGGTCGCGTCCGCGGGCGCGCTCGGCCTTTGCTGGCTGCTCATCCGGCGGCGCGCCGATGATTTCGGCCGGGACTATTATACCTTCGCGGCCCGCTGGTGCGGCGAATGGGCGGCCTGGGGCGGCTGGATAGCCCTGCTGCTTGCGGGCGGCCTGTGCGTGCTCATGCGGATGCAGGGGGTGTTGCCGCTGGAACGGGAAGGCGTGCCGCTCATCGTCGGTTCCCTTTTCGTGGCCTTGCTCATCCCCTCCATTGTATGGACGGTGATCGCCCGCAGCGCGACTCCCATGCGCCATAAAATCGGCATGGTCGTGTCGGTGATCCTGCTGGTTTTCGCCATTTCCAACGCGGCCGTACTCCTTTTGGTCTGAGCTGACGGCAGGGGAACGGTCCATCCGGGAACCCTTCCATGCTTCAAAATCGAAAAGCCGTCGGGACATCCCGTCGGCTTTTTTGCATGGAAAAAGGACAGGCTTTCTCTACTGGGCGTTTCACAACACCGATCCTTTTTTGAAAATCCTCCTTATAAAAGGCTGTGGAAGGGAATTGCCGGGCTCATCACGCCGTCGCTGCAAGCGGTAAAAGCTGATGTGGCCTATTGCCTTCCGCAATAATCCGCAGAAGCGGCTGTAAAGGGCGTTTTTCGCCGTGCATCGTCCGGGAACAAGGCAAGACTGGCGGAGCGTGACTGTGCTTCACCATGTCCTTTACATTTTCTGCATGAACGTTATGTTGAAAGTGAAAGAGGAAGAAAAGGCCGAAAAGATTTCTTTCAGCTTTCTTCCATGAGAGCCGCGCCTTTCCTTCCCGTGGGGGAGGGGGCAGGGTCGTACAGGGCCCCGCGTTAAAAAGGAGACATTACCACCAACTAATAATTGAAGAATTGGATTACCCGTGATGCATCATGGCAAGACGCCTTCCGCCCTGTTGGAAAACAACGGCGTGGCAGAACGAGAAAAGGTGGTGGAGCATGGATGCAAAAACGATGGTCACTTCGATGCTGGCGGTGGCGGATATCCGCATAGGGGGCGATAGGCCCTGGGATATTCAGGTTCACAATCCCGATTTGTACCAGCGGGTTCTTCGGCAGGGCACGCTCGGCACGGGCGAGTCGTACATGGAAGGCTGGTGGGACTGCGATCAGCTTGACGTGATGTTCTGCCGGGCCATACGCGCCCATTTGGAAGCCAAGATACACAACAACCTGCCCGTCTTTGCGATCATGGCGGCGCAGACCCTTTTCAACCTGCAAAGCGTGGCCCGGGCCACCATGGTGGCCGAGCAGCATTACAACATGGACAACGCCATGTTCGCCCGGATGCTGGGCCCGACCATGAATTACAGTTGCGGCTACTGGAAGGACGCCTCCACGCTCGACGAGGCCCAGAACAACAAGATGGAGCTCATCTGTCGCAAGCTCGATCTTAAGGAAGGGATGAGCGTTCTGGACATCGGCTGCGGCTGGGGTGGGCTTTCCCTCTACATGGCCGAGCATTACGGGGCCAAGGTGACCGCCGTGACCGTGTCCACCGAGCAGTTCGCCTACGCCCGCGAGCACGATACGGAGCACAAGGTCAACTGGCTGCTGGAAGATTACCGCTCCATCAAGGGCCGCTTCGACCGGATCGTTTCCGTGGGCATGTTCGAGCATGTGGGCCGCAAGAATTACGGGGTCTTCATGGACACGACCCATACGCTCCTCGATCCCTCCGGCCTCTTTTTGCTGCACACCATCGGTAGCAGCACGCGCAAGACGGGCACTGATCCGTGGATCAACAAGTATATTTTCCCCAACGGGATGCTTCCTTCCCCGGTCTGCATCGGCAAGGCGATCATGGGACGCTACGTCATGGAGGATTGGCACAATTTCGGGGCGGATTACGACAAGACGCTCATGGCATGGCATCAGCGTTTCGAGGAAGGCTATGCGGAAGGCGCGTTTCAGTGCAGCGAGCGCGTGCGGCGCATGTACCGCTATTATCTCCTGAGTTGCGCGGGGGCTTTCCGGGCGCGCGACATCCAGCTCTGGCAGATTGTCCTCAGCCCGCAAGGGGTGGAAGGGGGCTATTGCTGCGCCCGCTAGGTATGGCCGCGCGACGGTCTAGCTTTCGTGCCTGCGGCTGTATTCGCTGAACTTTTTCTCGCTGACGCGCCGGTTGCGTCCAAGCGCGCAAAAGACCTCGTAGGAAATGGTTCCCCACCATTCGGCCAATTCTTCCGGCCTGATGGACAGAGGGCCCGGGCCCCCCAGAAGATAGGCCGTGTCCCCGGGCTCCACCCCGGGGATGTCCGTCACGTCCACGATGCACATCTGCATACAGACCCTCCCCAGAATAGGGGCCCGGCGGCCCCGGACGAGAACGGCCCCCCGCATGGACAGCGCGCGGGGGTAGCCGTCCGCGTAGCCCGCGCCGACCACGGCCACGCGGATGTCCCGCGGCGCCTTGTAAAGGCAGCCGTAGCTGACGGTCGCGCCTTGTTCCACGGGATGCACGGAAAGCACGGGCGCGGCCATTTCCATGACGGGGAGGAGCCCCATGCCGAGTTTGGCCCGATCCGTGCCATGCAGGGGGTTGCCCCCATAAAGGGTGACGCCCGGGCGGGCCAGATCGCCCACATAGCTCGGCCAGCACAGCAGGCCCGGCGAATTGGTGAGCGAGGTCTTGATGTTCGGAAAAACCGCCTTCATGCTGGCGGCGGCGTCCAGAAAGCGCTTCGCCTGCTCGTGGGTAAAGGCGTCGAGGGCGGGCGTATCGGAAGCCGCGAGATGGGACATGACAAGCACGGGATGCACCTCGTGCAGCGTGCGCAGGTAGTCCGCGAGATCGGCGGCCTCTTCCCCCCGGAAGCCGAGCCGCGACATGCCCGTATCGAATTTGACGGCAATGCTCAGGGGGGTAGGGCGGCCCGTCAGATGGCTTTGCACCAGAATCCTTTGCAGGCTTTCCCGGTTGTGCACCAGAGGGGTGATGTCGTAGTTCGCGGCTATGGCCGTATCCTCGTCCCGCGCGAGCCCCAGCAGAGCCAGCAGAAAGGCCGTATGGCCATCCTGCCTGAGGAGCGCGCCTTCTCCGACCGATCCCACCGCCATATGCGTAATTCCTTCCTCCGCCAGCACCCGCGCCACGGCCACGATGCCGTGCCCGTAGGCGTCGGCCTTAATCACGGGCATGAGCAGAGGATGCCGAGCAAGGAGCGTTTTCAGGTTATGGCGCAGGTTTTCGAGATGGACGGTGATAAGGGCGCTGCTCAGAAACATGGGACCTCCACGCGGGGCGCTGTGTTCAAAAAAGATGTCCGTTGCAACGGCGTGCTTCTGGCAGGAGGAAGAAGGCCGCCCCGGGGGTACATCGTGTTAGATGGTGTTAGAGTTCCGCTTCTTTTTGAGGAAATGCCGAGAGGGACAAGTCGGTGAGGGTTTTTTTTGTTCCGGAAATGGGCTAGGGTGCACTCTGCACCGTTCAGCGCGCCGGGTGGGAGCCCTTTCAGGAGAAGGAGCAACAGCTTTTTCCCCTGCCGCTCTTTGTACGGAGCAGGGAGGAAAGCGGCGAAGCGTGCGCCCGCGCCTGAAACGTCGCTGCGGATTCTTTCGGACACGCTCCCTTGCGGAGCATTTTTATAGTGCGTCCCCATGACGGATGCAACAGGAAGTTTGTCGTGCCCATGATCATGCCCCCGTTTCGTGGAAATACGTGGTTGTTGCTGAAAACCTTGTGCGTTTGCGTCCTTGTTATGGCGATGCTGTTGGGCACATTCGGCCCTGCCGGGGCTGCGGAAGACGTCCTTACCATGCCTTCGGAGGACGCCGAGCAGGTTTCATGGAATCTGCAGGCGGACCAGCTGACTACCCTCAGCGACAATACCATCGTCGAAGCGGAAGGAGGCGTGGTCCTTCAGCGGGGCAACGACATCCTCAAGGCCGATTTTGCGCGCTACTACGCCTCCACGAACTGGGTCTATCTGAAAGGCAACGTCTTTGTGCGCATGGGTAAGGACGACATCAACGCGGACGAGGCTGAATTCGATCTGCATTCCAAAACCGGCTGGCTGACCAACGGCCATGTCTTTATGGAAGGGCCGCACATCTATTTCAGCGGCTCGCGCATCGTCAAGCACTGGGGCGATCGCTACACCTTCAACAAGGCCAAGGTGACGACGTGCGACGGCCCGAAACCCGCGTGGTCCATGAACGCGGAACAGGCCGTGGTTGAGATCGACGGGTACGCGCAGCTTTTCCATTCCACGTTCGACGTCAAGGATACGGGCATTTTCTACAGCCCCTTCATGGTGCTTCCGGCGAAGACCACCCGGCAATCGGGGCTGCTGCCTCCCGACTACGGGTTCAGTGATAAGCGCGGCTTTTACTACACCCAGCCGTATTTCTGGGCCATTGACGAAAGCCACGACATGACGTTTTACGCGGGCTGGATGGAAAAGGTGGGGCCGCTCTTCAGCGCCGAGTACCGCGCCAACGAGTTCACAGGCCAGAAGACATGGCTGGCCGCCACGGGCATTTATGACAAGGAGCGCGTTTCCATCCCCGGTATGAGCCGCGTCGACGAAAACCTGAATACGGTGCGCACCAATCATGACCGTTACTGGCTGCGAGGCATGGCGGACGGTTTTCTGGGTGCTTCCCTGTGGCAATACCGCTCCAACATCGACTATGTTTCCGATCAGGATTTCCTCCGCGAGTTCAATCAGGGGCCTACAGGATTTACGCGGTCCCGCGACAGCCTTTTCCGTATGTTCGGACGCGATTTGCAGGAGGATGATCAAAACCGCGTGAGCGCGCTTCTTTTGAGCCGCGACTGGCAGCGCGTGGGCATTGTGGCCAGCGCGCGTTACGAGCAGGACCCTGCCCTCGGGCATGGGAACCTGCGCTCCCGCAACGAGGATGAACTGGTCCAGCGCCTCCCCCAGTTGGACCTCTTTCTGTACAAAGGGCGGATAGTGCCCCAGTTTCCGCTGGAAATCGAAACGCAGTTCGAATCGGGCTACATGTACCGCGCCGAGGGGACAACAGGGTGGCGGTCCGAAATATACCCCCGGCTTTCGTTCCCGCTGGATTTGAAGTATGGCTCCCTGATCGGGACGGTGGGATTGCGCCAGACCTATTACGACACGGACCGCAAGGATCACACCAGCCTGCGCGCCATGTACATGGATAATTCCGCTTCGCCGCGCCAGACCGGGGAGTCGCGCTCGCTCGTGGACATGGACATTCAGGGCTATACGCAAGCCAGCCGGATATGGCGGCTGGAGGATGAATCGTCTCTGGAGCTTACGCCGGATAATGCCGGCAAGCGGCTCTGGACCGCCGTGCGTCATGAGATACAGCCCCGGATTCGCTACTCAAGGACGCCGCATGTCGATCAGGAAAAAAATCCTTTTTATATCGCTGAAGACCGTATACTGCCCACCAATGAGCTGACCTATTCGATCACCAACATCATCACGCGCAAAGGAGCGGTGGTTTCGGTCACGGGAGAGGGTGACAAGCAACAAGCACAACGTACTACCATGTATCAGGAACTCGTGCGGTGGCGGCTGGAAAGCGGTTACGACTTCGAGGAAGCTGAGCGCGAACGCTATCGGGATGAGTATGGACGGCGACCCTTTATGGATGTGCTTTCCGATTTGGAGGTCTATCCCTGGCCGTGGTTCGGATATCGAGGCAAAACCTATGTTTCGGTCTATGACGGCGAAGTAACCCGGCATGACCACGATATCAACCTGCGCTACGGCAACAAGATTTCATGGCTGACGGGCTTGAGCTTCCGCGACAAGTATTATGATTACCGTCGCAAGTTCCAGTATGAAAACTGGAACAATGTGCAGCTGTCTTCCAATTTGCGGCTGCTCCATAACGATTTGACCGTCAACCTCACGCCGGAATGGTCCGTCCGTATCGACGATTACCGTGATATGAGGGAAGGTGGTTCTATGGGCAAGACCTACGATCAAAGCATCGATCTGGCCTACACCGCACAGTGTTACCGTATTGTAGGCCGTTACCGTTACGATGGGTACGACAAAAGCTACTCCGTCATGGTGGAACTCCCCGGGATTTGGGACTAAGCCGGGAAGATGCCTTTTGAGGCGAAATTGTGCTTGACAGAGGCTCATTAGAAAGGTAGAACACCACTCGGAACAAGACATCGGGTTTCTGAAAAGAATAAGGATGTTTTGTCCATTATGTGGAGAGGTGGCCGAGACGGCCGAAGGCGCTCGCCTGCTAAGCGGGTATACGGGTAACACTGTATCGAGGGTTCGAATCCCTCCCTCTCCGCCATATTTGTATCTCATAAAGGCTCCTGAAGACTCATAACGTCTCAGGAGCCTTTACTTTTTCCCCTCTCTTTCGTCTCACGAAGTCTCATATCGTCTCATATTATCTTTTGTCAGCTCACTCTTTTTTGGGGTATATTCGAGGGTATCTTCACCAAGCGGGGAATCCATACCCCAGTTGGATACCCCACATACCCCAGAATTCCCTATGCTGACAGACACAAAAATCAAACAGGCCAAGGTCACGGATAAGCCCTACAAGATTTATGATTCCGAGGGGCTTTACATAGAGGTTGCGCCTACCGGATCAAAACGGTGGAGATGGCGCTATCGGTGGAACGGAAAGGAAAAGCTTCTGAGTTTTGGGATATACCCCGAAGTACCCCTCAAGTTGGCCCGTGACAGGCGGGCGGCAGCGAAGGAGCTGCTTGGGTCCGGCGTGGACCCTTCACAGGCCCGCAAGGAAGAGAAGGTTGAGAGCCGCGCGGCGGAGAACTCTTTTGCAGCGATGGCGGAGGAGTGGTATTCCCTGTACTCCGTGCCGTGGTCGGAGCACTACAAGGCGTTGGTGCGGCGCAGGATTGACGAATACTTGCTGCCTCGCTTGGGCAAGCGCTCACTATCGGAGATAACCCCCATCGAGATCATGAGTATCCTGACATCATTGGAGAAGCGGGGCGTCATCGAAACGGCGAACCGGGTTCTGGGAATTTGCTCGCAGATTTTTCGAAGAGCAGTGGCCACGGGAAAAGCCAAGAGCGATCCCTGTCGGGATTTGCGTGGGGCGCTGGCTCCGGCACAGGAGAAGCATCATGCCGCCCTCACCACCAAAGATGGTGCGCGTGCCGTGATGCGTGCTCTTGATGCGTATCAGGGCAGTTTTGTGGTGCGTGCGGCGGTGCGCTTCACGGCTCTCACGTTTGTGCGGCAGGCCGAGTTACGTTTTGCTGCATGGGAGGAAATCGATTGGGAAGAGAGGATGTGGCTGGTGCCAGCCGAGAGGATGAAGATGCGGCGGGAGCATATGGTTCCGCTGTCGCGGCAAGCCATTGCTGTGCTGGAGGAGATGAAGAGCGTCAACGGGACGCAGCCTTACATCTTTACGGGGCAGGGGAGGCGGCGACGCCCGATCAGTGAGAATACAGTCCGGTGCGCGCTCCAATCGATGGGGTTTGCCGGGGAGATGACCGCGCACGGGTTCCGCAGTATGGCGTCTACCCTGCTCAACGAAATGGGCTGGCGCTCGGATGTTATCGAACGCCAGCTCGCACACGTTGATAAAAATAAGGTCCGTTCCGCGTATAACCGGGCGGAGGACATCACCGAGCGTCGCCAGATGATGCAGGCATGGGCTGATTTCCTTGATTCCCTGTGATGATTTTTTGTAGATCGGACATACGCCAGAGAGAAGAGCGGCCGTGTTTTTCCGGCTGGGGATAGAACCCCGCCCATATTCCCCGGTACCATGTGGCTCGTGATACGGGAATAACCTCAAGGACCTCTTTCAGACGCAGGAGCCTGTCTTCCATGTACTTCTCCAATAGCCAGTAAGGTATCAAATCCCGGTCGCAAATTCACCGGGATTTTCTATATGGGGATGGATTACGCTACTTTCCTATAGATTTCGGTTCCCAGTTCCGCCGCTTCGGGCATGGTGGCCTCAAGTCCTTCCG
>OFEZ01001289.1_pt1 | contig 14078 bp, 10 predicted proteins | sample 1521241 | NCBI WGS metagenome assembly OFEZ01 (sample SAMEA3504099, study PRJEB24116) | mouse gut metagenome | biome: mouse gut; feature: mouse-associated habitat; material: faeces | place: Denmark | collected 2011
CAAGCGCGAATACTTCCGGACGCCCAAGTCCTACTACCGCACAGCATGTAGAAGAAGACCTGACAGGGAAGATTGACATGATTGTGGATGGAGGCGCCGTCGATATCGGTGTGGAATCTACCATTCTGGACATGACCGTGGAACCGCCTATGATATTAAGACCGGGAGCCGTGACAAAAGAGATGCTGGAAGAACTGATTGGCGAGGTTGCCGTAGATAAGACCTTGATTGAACCGGACAGCAAAAAGGTTCCGAAAGCCCCGGGGATGAAGTACCGCCACTATGCACCGAAGGCTGAGCTGACCGTGCTGGAAGGAGATCTTCTTCGGGTAACCGAAGAGATTAACCGGCGGGCAGAAGAGAAGTTGAGCGAAGGGTTTAAAGTGGGAATTATCGCCACAGCGGAAACAGCGGGGAGATATTCTTCGGGGAATGTCAAGTGCATCGGCACAAGGCAGGATGAGATGACGGTGGCTGGAAATTTGTATGGAATCCTGCGGGATTTTGACAGTGACGGGACGGATTTTATCTATAGTGAATCATTTTCAACAGGTGGGATTGGAAGCGCTGTAATGAACCGTCTGCTGAAAGCTGCCGGGCATCATATAATTCATGTTTAAAAAGGGGTTGTTTCTCAACAACCCCTCTCTAAGACTAATTACCCATTCATTCTTCTTTTTGCCGCAAATCCAATGCTTCCCATAGCCGCTAATGCAAGCATAAGATACAGCATCATGGAAGATGTATCCCCGGTCTTTGGGGATTTGACATTTGTTGACGTATTCGCAGCTTTCGCTCCCATATCCACAAGGACATATGGGCTGAAACTCTTTGCCTCAAAACTTACGTTTGAATCCTTCACGGAAATATTTACTGCTTCCAACACACCTTTCGTATTCTGGTGATAAAGTTTCAGGTTCGTGCTGAATCCTTCCGGAATCGGCATCGTCACTTTGACCGGAGTTCCCGGCTGAACTTCTTTGCCGTCTTTTAAGAGTGAAATATCAAAAATCTTGATTCCCTTCGTGTTTCCAAGGAGATTTTGAACCTGCTTTTCGATTGCTGTCTGCTGCTCTTTCGTTACAGATTTTACGCTTAATTCAACTCCTGCTTCCAATCCGCTTACTGTAATACCAGTGGCCTTGTCCTTTGCGGTATTTCCGCTGGTTTCTGTTCCCGGCTGCTGGCTGGTATTACCATTCCCGCCCGTAGACGCCCCGACAGAAAAGCCGGTTGTAGATGCCTGACTTATAAATTCACCATTTATTATCTCATCAAAGTGCAGTTGTGCCGATATACCCTCTGCTGGATATGAAACTGTTCCGGAAACCGTAACATTTCCACCTTTTGGAATCGTTATATTTTCTACTTCTGCAGAACCTTCTCCTTGCTTTACTACTTTTGCTCCTTCCGGATATTTCGTTATCTTGTACGTTGGTTTTGCTCCATAAGCCTCTCCTTGTTTGTCATAAATCTCTGTCCAGATGCTTGTTGCAAAATCCTTTATATCATAATCCACAGTATTCGTCCATGTGATGGAAAATGGATATTCTGTGCCTGTAACCAATCCCTTTAACTGAAAATCGATTGAATTTTCTAATGTCTTTTTTGTATTAATAGACTTACTAAATTCCTGTGCAAGAATATTGTCATTACCATATTCATCCTGCTTCCCATCTGTCAATACGAAACTAATATGATATTGGGCAGAAGAAATATAAAAATCCTTAGGAATACTGTAAGTCACCGTTACTTTATTATCACTTAATTCAACTTTTTCCTCATAAGATTCTGAATTATTTATTTCAGCTTTGAGAGCGTCACGTATAAGTACATACCATCCCGTCGTATCAGCCCCATTCGCTTCTACCTCTACTGTATAGCTAATGGTATCTCCTGCTTTTACAGGCGTTTCCGGAATCCCTGTTACCACCATACTTACATCTGGCTTCTCCGTATTTTCACCTGAACCAATTGAATCCTCTGTTTCGTCAAAATCCTCTGAATCTTCCGGATCTCCCGACTCGTCACTCGGCTCTGTCGGTTCTGTCGGCTCTGTCGGTTCTGTGGTTACAGGCGGATTATCCGTACCATCATCTCCTGACTCGTCTGCAAAGGCCGTCAGCCCTCCCATTGTCAGCGACATTACCAATACAAGCAGTAATGCCAGCAGTTTGCGTGTTTTCATTTGAATTTTCCTCCTCTATCTTTTAAATTTTCTTGTCAACACGTCCCAGCAGCAGTCCTAAACCGGACTGCCTCCGGGACGATACGATACATTAAAAATTTAGCATTTTACAATATTCCTTTCAACATTGTAAATTCTAACATTTTATTTATTCAGTTTTCTTTTTCCAAGAATCCCTGCACTGCCAAGCGCCGCTAACGCTAAAATAAGATACAGCGTCATTGAAGAAGCATCTCCTGTTCTCGGAGCTTTTCCGGCAGTATTGCCGCCTGCCTTAGAACCGGATACATTCGTACCATTACCTGAAACGCCTGTATTTCCTCCGGTTCCGCCTCCTGAGTTACCTGTATTCCCTCCGGTCCCGTTGCCTGAGTTACCTGTGTTTCCTCCAGTTTCACCGCCTGTATTTCCTGTATTCCCTCCGGTTCCACCGCCTGTATTTCCCCCTTTTTCTCCCAAGTCTACAAGGATGTATGGGCTAAAACGGCTTGCCGTAAAGCTTACAGTCCCATTATCATTCACCGTCGCTTTCATGTCTTCTAATTTGCCTTCCTGCTCCTCATGATAAACGACAAGATTCTTACCAAATCCTTCCGGAACCGGAATTGTCACTCTGACCGATGCATCCAGATTATGGATTTCTTCCCCTTCTTTGAACAGGGCAATATCGTAAATCTCCATTCCCTTTACATTGTCATGAAGGCTTTTTACCTGATTTTCAAGAGCTGTTTTCAGACTTTCGCTTATGGCAGATTCATTCTTTACTTTTAATTCGATTCCTTCGTCCGCCCCAATCACTGTAATTCCATTGTCTGTCAGGACAGTTTCGGTCATCTGAGACCATGTGCAGATTTTCGTAATCTCTGAATCCACAGCCTTCCATATACTTCCATCTTCGCGCTGTGCGAATATGTATTCGTCAGGCTCTTCCACTTTATCTTTAAATATATCGACAACAGAAGATAACAGAGGAATTGCTGACATACCGTCCTCATCTATGTAATATAATTGATTATCCTCTGTCAGCGCATAACCTTCGTCTGATTTCTTTACCCCGCGAAGCACCTGATTATATGCCAAATTGCCTCCGGTTCTGGCGTAATAAACTCCGTCGTCGGTTATATATCCTCTTTCCGTCAATTTACTGACATGCTCCGCTACTTTTTGTATCTCATATCTATAAAATCTATAGAATACCCCATTCTGGACATAACCGTATAGATTCAACTCGCTTACTCCTGTAGCAAAAGGAGTTTCATCCCATACTCCACTGCCTACGGCTCTTTTCAAAAGATTTCCGTTTTCGTCCAATCCTAAATCATAACTTTGAACCAACACGTCACCAATAGCAGAATAGTGAATCGCTGTTATCTTAAATTTTTCTTCCTTTACAGCCATATTTCGGTCGTCATCTACTTCCACTTTTACGATTGTCCCATCTTTTTTTGAAACATATCCTCTATGATTCACAGACTCTGCATTATCACAGACAAATTGCGTGACGGCATTTTCTCCGTCCATATACGTCATGCTGCATTTATCATCTTCTGTAATATAGACGATTTCCGGGGTTTTATATCCATAATTTGAACATTTTATTGCAAAGCGTACATTGTCTGCAATCTTAATATGCTGAAATTCTTTGTCATCCGGCTTAATTTTTGTAAAGTTCCATAATATGCCGTTCCGATCGATTCCGTAATAATCTTCCCCTCTTTCTGCGACGCCGTCATTTACCTCAGTTCTTCTAAATACCCCGTAGGGAATATAGGTTTTAATCTGCTTATCTCCAGAGATTTGCTTTGGCGGATTCGTTTCCCAATTCCAAATCTGCCCCTGCTTCAAAACAGAAAAATTTCCTTTTTCTTCGGGTATCTCGTCCACAGATATCTTATCCTCATCTGCAATCGCCTCCCCATACTCGTCCTCAGTAACCGTAACCTTGAACGTCTTGTCAATACCTTCATAACTGGCGGTAATGACTGCCTCTCCTTTCTTTTTCGCATACAGGGCTCTTCCTTCAACTGTAATAACCTCTTCATCAGAACTCATAAATTCTACTGACTCCGTATCCTGAAATCCTACGCAGGTTCCCAAAATCCATTCAAATGCATATTTCGCATTTCCCATAGCCCCTTTGGGTAAAGATATATCTTCATAATTATATTTCTCAAAAATCTGCTTCATCCCCTCCGGAGTATTGTCCACATAATAAAATTCACATGTATGGGAGTAATTGAAAGCTTTAGTAAAATCTGAAATTTGATTATGTGACACATCTATCACACTCATCCTATCTAAGCGGTCTATAAATGATAAATCTGTGATTTGATTCTCCGGCAAACGCAGTTCATTAATCCTTGTGCGAGCAATCTCATCCAAATATTTCTCAATCCACTCAGAGGTAATCCCGCAGTTCTCTATTGTAAGACTCCCTACGTTAGAAGCATACTGGATTCCTGTAATATCGATTCCTCTCTTGCCACTGATTTTTATAGACATAATTCTTTCCATATCAGCTTTATTCACGAATCCATTTTCATCTGATTCTGCTCCTTTTTCCGCAAGCGCCGCCCGAAAATCAGCGTCCGGTATCTTTACTTTCTCCTGCTCATCCGTCTCTGTCGTCTCTTTCTCCTTTTGGCCCTCCTGTGTATCTGTTTCTGCTGCCTTACTCTCCTTTTCGTCCCCCTTTGCCTTTATTGCGGCTTCTTTCTCCATCTCTTCAAGCTGAACATCCGTAAGTTCTGTTTCTGTTATGCCACCATTCTCGTGTACACCGTCTTGCAGGTTTTCTGCCTCCGATGCCGGATTTTTCTCAGGTTCATTTGCATTGGCAACGGTAAATCCAGACATAGCCAATGTGCCGGCAAGAAGAAACGCCAACATTTTTCTTCTCTTCCTCATATTCTTTTTCTACTCCTCCTTCTTCTAAAATATCATGAATTTTATTATCACATCCTAAAATCTAACATTATAAAGTATCCTTATCAACATTGTAAAAACTAACATTTTCTATAACCCTCTAAACCTTCAATGCCTTAAAATACATAAACCTAAGCCTTGGATGCCCTTCCTCCCGAAACACCCTGTCTAACATCCGGCAAGTCTTCTGAAACCACCTAAGACATACTTCTCTCTCATACTTACCAAGCAGCTCCTCATACATCTCAAAAATCCTAATTAACAACCAATCAAGCCTCTCACCCCTGACCATGGTATGTTCCTCGTCAATCCCAAGATATCCGAAAAATTGAAGCTGCTCATCCAACTTCTCAAGCGTAAGCTCCGGCAGCCCCAAAATCAGCAGATGACGGATGAACACCTTACGGGGAATCTCACCGCGCAACTGCATTTGCCGTGCAAACTCCGACTGATATCTGTAACTCGTAATATGCTTCTTCATAATCTCCGCATCAGTCCCAGACTGAAATTCAACATAATGGAATGCATCCGTAAAATACAGGTGTCTGAAAAACATCTCCGCCTTCTCTTTCGGCACATGAAGGCTTTCTAGTTTCTCTTCTGGAACATTTCTGATATATTCTTCGGCAATCTTCTTCAAATATGCCTTCCTCTCACGGCATTTTCGATTATGCTGGCTCTCTGCCGTCCCATAAATATCTTCACTCCTGTCACAATACCCCTGCATCATGAACCGAATCTCTTCTTTAGAAAGCTCTAACGCTTTTCCGAACAACAGACTTTGTTCCCGGCTCCCCGGAACATACTTTCCAGTTCTCCAGTATCGAATTTTCAGAAATTCCGTAGTTTTCTCAGGCGAACGCCCATGCATCCTCTCATACAGAAAACGGTCTGTCTCTGTCTTATTTTTCAGATTATATTTCTCCTGTATCCATTCATACCTTTTTCTCACCCATTCAAGTTCCGGTCTTTTCTCATTCCCGAGCAAAATACATTTTTTGGCGAGCTTTGCCACCTCATCCATTGTATATCCGGCATCCATCCCATTTCCTCCCACGCAAGCGAATTCTCTCTTACTATTTATATTCGCTTGGGGAGGACAAAAAGGGACAAAATATTTCAAATTTTTAATTATTTTCCTCAATGGTAAACGGAATCTCAAAACTCTGATTCCACCGATAATTGATTGAACATCCCTGCATGATATATAACCGCATATTTTCCGGATTCGCCAGTTCTGTATTGATCATTAAAACATACTCCATCATCTCGGCCTCTCCATCCTCTGACGCGAAAGACAGACTGTATTCAAACAAATTATTCGGATTATCATGCATGTCAGGATAATAACATTCTATCTCACATGACAAGCCATACATGCAAGCAAGCGAACAATCCGGAATATCCGAAGAATATCCAAAATGAAGACTCCAGTTTCTTATAATCGGAGAAGAATCCGTCCACAAATAATCAGGAAAATACTCTGGCTTCTCATCAATAGGTATCAAGTCCTGAATCTGTATACTTCCTCCGGGTATTTGATATTCCTTATCCTCCCATGAACGTTTTATTGGATCAAAAGGTATGTCAATCTCCTCAGTTATCTCTGCTTTAAAATATATCCACGGAATATTCAAGGTATAACTGCCCGGTTTCACCTTACCAAAATTCCACTCGAAATACGTTTCTTCTCCCCTTGGATGATATCTGATACATTCTCCCGGATATACCGTTTTGTCTTCTCCTGTTATTGTTATGATATCTTCCGGACCGGAACTTAACTCTTCCACAACAATCGCCGGAATAATCCGAAACTCATCCCCATCATCTAATGGGTGGATGGCAATAATTAACGACCCGTCTTCTAACCGCGGTATCGCCAATATCCCACCCAAATTCCCTATTTGATAAGGATATCCTGTCACCTTTTCTTGTTCCATGGATATCATGTCAAAAAAGATACTGTCACCATCTGTAAATTGAATACACATATTCTCAATTCCCTGTTCATTGTATGGAAGCGAAACATTTTCAAATCCGTAAATCGACGAAGTTGTATGAGAATCTATCGTAGTACTTGAGTGAGAATCTTCTTCCAGGATATTTTCCTGAAACGTAAGAAATGCCAAATCTATCTTATCTTCCATATAATCCCAATAGTCTTCTATATCCTTTTTCAAGAAAAGACTGATTTTCACCGTTATCTTATGGTTGATATAATGTACTTCTTCCAATGTCAGGCTATACTCTTCATTCTCCACAGATTTCTGCTCCGCCAGTACATACACAGGCTCTTTTGGGTTCTCATTAACCCCATATCCGGGAACTACCGTGTATTCTTCCATGGCGTCAGACGTTCTGTCCACAGTCTCCTTTGGCGCTTCCGGCGACAGACCCATTAGGGGCGTCTCAGATGAAAATTCGTCAAAAGGCTCTTCTCCAGGTAAATCAATATTCGGTTTCTGCCCTATTCCCTCTCCGGCCGTATTATCCAGATGAAGCTCCTGAACCTCTCCAATCCCGGTATCATCGTCCGGTTCTTTCTCGGGATCTTCCATTTCTACCCCTTGCCACGGCCATGTCCACATCCCAATAGGAGGAATAACGTCAAGCTAACGCAGAACTCCGTATACACAAGCTGTAAGTATAAATATTAATACAAGAGCAAGCGTTAGGCTCTGTCCCAGTTTCAATACGCTCCTCTGATGGCGTTTCTTCACCGTCTCATAGGGCAAATTCAGAGAATCTGCTATCTCCCGCACAGACATCCCATCGTAATATTTCATTCTTATTATCTGCAGTTCCTGTGGTTTCAGCGATTTCATAGCTCGTTCCATATCCGCCCGCAATTCTGCCTTCTCAATCTGAGAATCACCCCCCCCCGCCAATTTTTCAATAGGAACATCATCCCGCCAGCGATTCTCCCTCTGTTCCTTTCGGTAGAGAGACACAGACCTGTTTCGCACAATTGCCGTTAAGTAAGCTGACAACGAAGATTTTTTAGGGTTAAAGCGTTTCCTCCGAAAATAAAATTCTGAAAAAGCATCATTAACACATTCTTTGATATCTTCCGGGTTCTTTATATAGAGAGAACTTACATGCCAAAGCAGCGCCGTATATTTTTCCATTAGAAGTATTATTCCCTTCTGCGAATCTCTCTCCAATATATCCAATATTCTCTCATCTTCCAGCATTTGTGCATCCATTTTTCATTTCCTACCTTAATTTTTACTATTATCTCACGGTATATACCCAAAAACATCCAGTATTTCATTCCCCTTTCGGGACAGATGGACTTTCAGTTAAAAATAACATAATCCCCTCATCTTATCAACAATGTAAATTCTAACCAACGAACGGACTTTGTCCAATAAGGTATACCAAGGGCAAGACTCAATGCTTGTCTCAAAAAAATACCTCCCGCGACCCCGATTATCCCAAACCGCAGCCGCAAGAGGTATCTTATCTCTGTATAAACTTTTAATTCACGTACTTCTGTATCAGATTCCAGACTTCCGGACTTTCCTGACCCAAGGCCCACGCAGACGTTCCTGCCAGCTTATGCTCCTTCATAAGCTTCAGCTTCTCTTCAATGGACTGCTCATCCTCCAGCCAAATCTCATAAGTCGTATTCTCCACCGTCCATGTCGCATAATTCTGCTTCAGCTCATCATTCCAGCTAATCTCCGCGCCTGCTTCATCGACCTTCGCCCTGGCGGCCGCCATGCCGAACGCCTGGCTCTCTACCTTCATCTCATACTCTGCCGCTTCCGTTCCTTGCTCTTCCGCCAGTTCCTCTGCCGTCTTCGGCGTCTCCTCCCACAATCTGGAGAAGAACGGAATCCCGTTGATTACCTTCTCAGCCGGAACTTCCTTTAATGTCTCTACAATCCCTTCCTTCACGAAATTGTAGGAAGCCACAGGTCCCGCCACAGGTGAACCTCCATAATGCTCGTCATATCCCATAATAATGACATAATCCGCAACAATTCCCTGCTCTTTACGGTTGTACTGCATATTGTATCCCTTAGGCACATAATTATCAATCGACAGCACGATTCCGTTCTGTCTGCATCTCACAGACAATTCCCGGATAAACTGGATATAGTGTTCTCCGCACTCGTCAGAAATCTTCTCAAAATCTACGTTGATACCGTCAATACCGACCCTCAGCGCCTCTGACATCAACTGATTAATCAGGTTCTCTCTCTTGGAAGTATATCTAAGCAATTCATAGGATTCCTCATAAGAATTAATCCCCCCGTCAAAATCACGGATTGTCGCCCACACTTCGATATTTGCCTGATGCGCATAATTCACATAATCCGCCGACGCAATAGAATTCATGCCGCCATCCGTATTCTCCACATGGAACCATGTGGGAGCAATGGTAGTCAGACCCTTGCTGTCTGCAATCCTTTGGAGTACAACGCTGTTCGCCTCTTCGTTGGTCACATTATGCCATGCCATGTTAATCGTATAATCCTTCTTGATGCTGGTAAACTCCTGCTCCTCAAAGGCTCTTGAGACAATTTTCTTCTCTTCTTTTCTGAGCGCCTTACTCTTCACATACCCGATAAATCCATCTTTTGTACGGACTTTCTTCCAGTCCCCCTCATCTTCCAATATCGTAACTTCGTCCTTCTTCTTAACCTGCGTCAAAATGGGGCTCTTCACACCGCCCTGATAACGCACCTGAGTATTCTTCTTCACTGCTGCAACAGTCGTCTCTCCCCAATCGCTGACAATCATCAAACGGTTCGGGTCATTGTACAATTCATAATCGATATTCGTATACTGTTGAACAAAATCCAACGCAATATAAGCTGTGCTTCCCTCCGTTTTCAGAATGACGTAATCTTCGCTCTTCTTTTCCTTGGATACATTATAGTCCTTGCTCCCTACTTCCACAGTGACCATATCCTTAGGAAGGGTATATAGGAGGACATTCTCGTTGGAATCCCAGTAGAATCTGCTGTTGATATAATCCCTTACAATCTCATACTGGACATAAGCCTTGCCGTCTGCAATCATTCCATGAGGCTCGACGACCTGATTGTCCACCGTAATCGCTAACTGTCCTTCGTTCTCAATCCCATAATATTTGTTCAAATCATATTCTTCCTTTGAAGGACTATATTTTTTCCATAAAAATGCTGCTGCAACGATTGCGGCCACAAATATACCCAAGGCGGCAACCTTAATTCCAAGATTCCTCTTTCTTCGCCTCCTGGATTGCTGCTTTCTCATCGCAGGCCTTCCATTCCCCGGTCTTCTGGGCTGCTGTCTCCGGATGCCTGGACCATCCTGCCTCTGCCTTCCGGTTGGCTGTTCATCCTGCCTCTGCCTTCCCGCAGACGGCTCGTCCGGTTTCTGCTTTCCGAATGGCTGGTCCGACCTCCTCTGCCTTCCGACAGAATGTTCGTCCTGCCTATGCCTCCCAAATTGCTGGCTCTCCGCCTTCTGCTTTCCCACGGACTGTTCATCCTGCCTCTGCCTTCCGAACGGCTGATTCGACCTTCTCTGCCTCCCGAAGGACTTCTCATCCTGTCTGCCCGCCGGCTGTCTGTAAAATTCCTGTCCCCGGCTCCTTACCGGCTCCTGTCCTTCAACTTTCTGTCTCCCTGCCTGATCTTCTGCTGAAATACGGCTTCCTGTGCCATCTATATTCTTAGGCCTTAATACGCCTGTATTCCCTCTGCGGTCTGAAGTTGTGCGGCTTCTCCTGCCTTTTTGCTCCATGCTGCACCTCCTACTCGACCTTATTATAGCAAAACCCTCGGCGCACGTCATTACTTATTTCGACATTTTCTTGTTTTTTACGGGGTATTCGCAAATTTCTCGTTATCAGTTACTCCAAATCCCGGTAAAACACAACCCTTTTGATATCGCTTTTTCATTCCGTACACATTCTCCATTATCGGTTACTCTTAATTCTGGTAAACCACAGCTCTTTGACATCGCCATTTTCATTCAGTACATAATCTCTCATATAAGCAGGCTCCTCGCGCACTACATGCGCCTGAACAATCTGCATGGGACTCGCCGGTATCCCGTCAATCCTCAGGTCTACCCGGTTTTTCTCATATCCTGTCAATTCTTTGAACATCTTCTGTAAATCAACTTCATCCCCCACGTCTTACCTCCTTATATATGCCGGCTGATAACTACGGCTGAGATTGCATATAATGATAAAAGGAGATGCCGTGATACAATTTCCTTTATACGCCACAGCTCAATATGATATAGAAGATAGTCCCGGCATTCTGATACAATGTTAATAGTTCATGTGAAAATTGCCCGAAACGGCTGTTTTCAGATTCTTCTCTGATCTGTCTCTGATAGATTCATAGATTCGTTGTATGTGAAATAAATTTAATTTAAGAAATTCTCCCTCCTCTGTTCTAAGAACGTAGTCATCAGGGAAAACTATCTTCTAATATTGTATATTATAATCGATAAAAACTCTTTACGCAAGCACTTTTTTAGTTTATACTTATTTTATTGAACAATTTATTGAACATTCCAGGTTTTCTATGATATACTACATTAGAAGGAAGTGATGAATATGAAGATTGAAAAAATAAATGACAATCAGATCCGCTGCACCTTGACTCGTGCAGATCTTGCTGCCCGCCATCTTCAATTAAGCGAACTGGCCTATGGAACCGAGAAAGCTAAGTCACTTTTCCGCGATATGATGCAACAAGCCGCTTTCGAGTTTGGTTTTGAAGCTGAAGACCTGCCTCTGATGATTGAGGCGATTCCTGCTTCTGCCGACTCCATCGTGTTGGTAATTACCAAGGTCGAAGACCCCGAAGAGCTGGATACCCGCTTTTCTAAGTTCGCACCGTCACCCGGAAGCGAATGGGATGCTTCGAGGAAGGAAGTCCTTAATAAATTAGAAGGGGCTGATACATTACTGGAATTACTCGATAAGGTGAAAGAAAAGTTCGGTAATTCCGTTGTACCGGACGGAAAAGAAGAAGCGCCTGCACAGCCGCCTAAGGATGTTCTGCGCCTGTTCTCGTTCCCAACGATGAACAGCGTTCTGAAAGCAGTACATTTGCTCAGTTCCATTTACTCTGGTTCCAATACATTATATAAAGATCCGGAAGAAGATGTTTATATTCTGGCTATGACACAGTCAGACCATTCGATTAACGATTTTAACCGTATCTGCAATATGTTATCAGAATATGGTTCAATGGAAGTATCATCAGGAGCTACTCTGGCATTTTTGGAGGAGCATTGTGATATGGTTGTTTCAGACGCAGTCCGGACGCTTGCAGCAGTCTGATTACCTGCGCCAGCAGTCACCGGCAGTATTTTGCCATGAAGAAGGGACTGCCAAAGTACAGATTCGTCAATCTATACTTTGGCAGTCCCTTCTATATTAATTAAGATATACCCATTAAGATATACACATCCGGGCATCCCGCAATAATTGCAGGCATACTAACCTGCCGCCTGAATCGTCGCATTGAGTTTTTCAACTAATAAATCCGGATCTATCCCATGTCCCATTGCTCCTTCTTCGATGGATTCCATCTGGGAGTGCGGACATCCGATACAGCCCATTCCTGCTTCCATCAGAACTTCCACAATCTTCGGACACTTCTCATAATACTGCTCAAGAAGCTGACCAAAAGTCATGTCTTTAGAAACCTGTGCCATTCCTAACGCCTCCTTTTCTCTTCAGTATTTCCATTATAATCGTTTTTTATCATTGTGTAAACATTTTCGGATAATTTCTTGCTTAAATTTGACTTCTCGAATGTCAACCCATTTTTCCATTTTTTTCGACAAATCTCTATTTTTATCATAACTTCACAAAACACTCGTTCTTTTCATTCCTCTTAGTAATCCCCAAAATCCACCGCAATTAATGTGGAAAATGTGGATAAAACTTGAAAACACTTATTTTTCCACTTTTTTCGGCCTTTTCGATGTGGAAAACTAGGAAAATGTAATTCTTCATTTTTTTACATAAAATTACATTTTTGAACATTTTGTATAATCGCCTTTTTCCAATTCTATCCATCTTCATCTTTCCAGTTCTTCATAATGAAAAGGATCCGGAGAAAATCTCCGGATCCGGCTGTACGCCAACGCACCGACACCATGGCACATCAGATCAACCTTCGTACCGTAATGATACTTGAATAAGTGGCAGGCAATATCCCGATTCCCTTCGCACTGTTGATCGCATTCACGATCTGGCCATTCCCCATATAGATCCCCACGTGTCCGCTATAGAGGATAATATCCCCCGGAATCGCCTGGTCGTAGCTGACCGGCGTACCCACATGCTCCATATCCCATGTCGTACGCGGCAGGCTAACGCCAAAATGTGCAAATACCGACTGGACAAATCCCGAACAGTCCGCCCCATTCGTAAGGCTTGTCCCGCCCCACACATACGGATTCCCGATAAACTGACACGCGAAATCCACGATAGCCTGTCCTGTACCTGCTTTCGCCGCAGCCTCTTCCTGTGCTCTTGCCGCAGCCTCTTCAGCTTCTCTGGCAAGCCTTTCTGCTTCTTCCTCCTTTGATTCGGCATAAGTAAACACTTCTTCCTGACTCTCAGCCTCGGAATTTTGCACCATCTCCTGCGCTTTCTGCTCTGCGTTATTTCCTATAATAATATACTCGGAATACACATAGCCGGTTACTTCGCCGGACTGTACCTTGGTCCACTCTCCCACCGGACCAAGGATCTTAGCGGCATAATCGGGATATAACTTACCTACCCACTCGCTTTCCGTCGTCGGTTCACTTCTGATATAGAGAAACGACTGCACGTTGGCAAACGCCATATCTAAATACTCACCCTTCTCTGTCGGCACCAGATAATCCTCTACTGCAATCTCCTGTTCTGCATTATAGCAATTATTCAGCACCTCTTCGATCCCCATCTGCGGCAACGCATCCTCCGCCGCCGGATCGGCTGCGTATGCCG
>OFEZ01001304.1_pt1 | contig 13933 bp, 15 predicted proteins | sample 1521241 | NCBI WGS metagenome assembly OFEZ01 (sample SAMEA3504099, study PRJEB24116) | mouse gut metagenome | biome: mouse gut; feature: mouse-associated habitat; material: faeces | place: Denmark | collected 2011
AATTCTGTGTTCAAAAGGGGCTTGGGGAATCCCCAACAAGCAGCGCCAGGAGCCGAATGGCTATCCTGGGGCATTGCTTGCCTTCTTTATCGGAATGTTCTGATTAACGTGGTTATCAGAACAAAAAAATAATCGGAACTTTATGGAAGATAGCACTTTACGACGCTATTCATTTAGAAAAAGTTCCGATTATTATTTTATCCAATAGTTAAAATGGATTTTTCATTTTTTATGCAAGAAGAGAAAATTCCGATAATATTTTCATTACAATATTACAAGCTATTATTAAGTTTATCGATTGCTTCAATTACTTTAGGCAAAAAATGCTGATAATTAGACAGCATCATTTTAAACTGCTCATTTGTAATGACATTGCCTGTCGGATGCCCACTATCATTTCTGGTCTGGCGTATAATATCAAAAAAACTAAAGTTCAGGTTTATGTCTTCAAATCCGAGGCTCTGGAAAAGGCTCGCATTTGAATTTGCACGTTTTAGAAATTCCATAAGCCGGTCATGCGCACACTTTGCCTTAACAACTTTTCGTTCAAAAGCGTCAGAGACTGTTGAATCCCCCTGCTTATCGAGATAATTCTTATATGCTTTACACAAATCCAGCAATAAAATTTCTGCTGATGCGCCAAGCATTACAGTTGCAGAAAGTAAATTGTTTTTATCGCCACACTCGCAGGCTTCAAATAAGTATTTCTTTTGCAGCCCATCAATATTTGAATTGTTAATAAGAAACTTTATAAAGTTAGCATATGTACTATCTTTTTCCAAAACAATATGCTTCTGTTCGAACTCAAGTGCCTCTGTTTGGATCGGCAACATACCAACTTCATTTATTCCCAAAAAGTAATATTCATCGTCATCAATATATATTTCACATGCAATTTTGGATAATATATCAAGGCTGTTCTCGATTGTTTTTCTGCACCTTATCGGTACACGCAGACTTGCATATAATTTGCGTTGGTATTGAATAATGCCTGAGAAATCCCATTGTGGAGCATATACGAATTTGGATACCTGTAAAATCGAAGACAACTCTGTATTGCCTTCGTCTTCCAAATATGCAATCATAGAGATAAGCATATTTTCTTCTGAAACAGTATACATAAAAAACCTCCTGCTTTTGCCTAAATTTCATTAAAATGATATTTTAAGTTTAGCTAGGAGGGATTATAATGTCAATTGGTATGCAAAGATATTTAATTATATTCTTTTTATTTCAACCCTGTCAAACGTTTAAGGGTTTCATCGTCAGTTACGGTATATCTTGCTGAGTTTAGCTTTGTATAAAGCGGATTGTCCTTCGGTGTCGATGATTCTATAGCTTTACGTTTATGCTCTGTATCTGCATGTGCATAAATTTCAGTCGTTTCAAGCTGAGCATGACCAAGCCATTGTGAAACCAGGGTTAAGTCCATCCCTTCCTGGTACAGATGCATGGCTCGACTGTGCCGGAACAGATGGGGGTATACATTTTCTGGCACGTCAGGGCAGACTATCCGAGCCTTTTCACCATATTTTTTAATCAAATACCGGATGCGCCTGTCTGTTAATGGGTGTATAACACCATGTATCACTGTATAAAAAAGCGGCGTATCAGATGTTATGGGGGTATTGATATGGAACACAGACAAATATTTCTGTAAATGCTGTGATGTCTTGTCCATTAAGGGCACAATGCGCGTCTTTTTGCCCTTACCATGCAATGTAACTTTGGGAAACTTCCCCGTTTGCAGATCGCATAGTTTAATATCTATCATTTCCTGAATCCGCGCCCCGGTATCATACATCAGCATCATAAAAAACCTGTCGCGCAGACCTTTCGGAGTATCAACATTGGTTTGTTCAACTATTGCGCTGATAGCTTTCATACTCATATACTCAATCACAACAGTTTTGTCAGGCTTTTTTACAGGAACCTTCTTTAACTCACTTTGAACCGATACTGTCGTTATATCCCTGTCTGCAGCATAACCAATGAATGCACGTATTGCCGCAAGGCGGTTATTACGGGTAGAAATAGAACATCCGCGTTCTGTTTCGAGGTAATCCAGGAATGCAAGGATCATATCTGATGTAAGCATCTCAAATGTAACACTTCCAAGAGGAATCTGCTTTTGTTCTTTCACATAATCCACAAGTAGTTCCAGGGCCTCGCGGTAGGAACGGATTGTATTTGGGCTAACCTTATGCTGCTTTGGCAGATAGATTTTCAGATAATCGTGTATCAGTGGGAATAATGAACTGTCATTCAATTTCGGCATTTTCCACCTCCGGAAACATGGCATTAAATTTATCCCAGTCAATGGCTGAGGACTTTCGCATATTTTCAGGCAATATATGGATATAGTATGCTGTTTCAGACAGTTTTTTATGTCCCATATATTCCCTGAGGAATGGGAGCATTGCCATAAGGTTTTCCCCATTGTCAAGCCATTGGTTTATACATGCGGATGCAAAACGGTGTCTAAGGTCGTATACACGTACTTTCCTGGGATAATTTCCCTGCAGACCTGCATCAGACCACGCCCTGTTAAATGCGGAGTAAACTGTGTCCGATTTCATCGCCCCTCCGTCTGCTGAGGGAAAGAAATACCCACTCCCATTACTAAAAATTTTTCGTCGTTCATTATACTTACGTGCAAGCTCTAGCATATCATCTGACATCACAACAAATCGTTCTTTATTGCGTTTTGTGTGTTGGATAAGGATTTCTCCGGTGTCCAAATTTATATTTTTCACCGGCAGTTCACGCCCCTCATTTGGCCGCAATCCGCATGTATAAATTAGACGGAAGAGCGTCGGAACCATTTCATTTAAGAATGGCTCACATTCTGTTTGCGGCAGCCTGTCAATTGCCGCAAACAGGGCCGTCAGTTCGGAATCTGTAAAAAGATATGGGACAGACCTGCTTTTTATTGGCGCATATTTATCTGGTAAGATATATGCATTTTCCCCAATGGCTGCGAGATATCTTCCAAACTGGCGTATTGCTGCAGCCCTGTGTGAAATCTCATGGACAGAAGCCTCCGCGTCGTCAATCCATTCATGTACAAGTGTCCTTTCAAGCTGGGTTTTGTCAGGGTGTTTTTCAATACACCAGCGGTCAAATTTAATAAAGTGCCGTAAATACGTTTCCCGTTTAAAACCACGGGCAACACGATAATCAAGGAAGTCATTTATTTTTTCTGCAAACCTGCTTGATAATTCGTTTACCATACATCACCTCCCAACGGACGAATCCCATCTAACGACAGGGCACACATTTTGAGATGTTCCCTGTCTGCAGTGAGATACGGCTTTGTTGACTCAACATTTTTGTCACCCAAGACCTGTGCAACATCATAAACAGATATACCGTTGGATACCATAGAGGTCCCCAATGAACGCCGCAGGTTATGAAAACGTTTACTTGCAGGAATCCCTGCGTTTTTACAGCACTTTTCATAGATTTCCCCTACTGTAACAGCAGCAGACAATGCTGTATGCGGAGCACAGATACGCAGAAATATTTCCCTTGCATCTGACTTCGGACGAGCATTGAGGATATAATCCTGAATTGATTCTCCGACATCCTGTGTCATGGGCAGAACAAGTGTATTGGCTGTTTTAGATTGAAGAATCTTTATTTCGCCGCGTTTCCAGTCAATGTCGTCAAGCTTTAGTTTAATGATATCACAGGCGCGAAGTCCAAGAACTGTTCCAAGCATCATGATTGCATAATTTCTTTTTCCTGATACGCTTGTCCTGTCAATGGCATCAAGCAGCTTTGCTATATCGGATTTTGGCAGTGCCGGGAACACTTTGTTTTCACGATTCACAGTAAAGGATAACAATTCTGAAAAGTCTGCTCCTGCCTGTCCTGACTTGTAAAGATAGGTGTACAGTTTTTTTAAGTACAGCCTGATGTTATGAATGGAACTGGGAGCATAGCGCTTAGAACAGTCAAGAAGAAATTTTTGGATTTGCGCTGCACCGACATCAGCCAGATTTTTGTAACCCTGACCTTCCAACCAAGAAAAATACTTATATGTTGTCCAACGTATATCGCAACGTGTGTTTGGATGGAAGTCCCCATTTACAAATCCGACTGCAATCCGTTCAAATTCAGGTGTCAGATTCTGTCGTGATCCTCGGAGCGGACTTACTGATCTGCAGTTTTTTTCAACTGCAAAGCTGACGAACCTTTGGATTTCCCGTACAATGCTTCTGTAGTAGCGTTTCTGGATTTTACCATTGAAATACCGTTCTTCGATTTCCTGTGAATATTCAGAGATTATATCTGGGTTAATATAATTCAGTCCATGGTCTTCATGCCGACGTATAATTTGATCGGCTCGTTTCAATAGAAGAAGTTTTGTTGTATAACTATATCCCATTCCTGTTAATGCAGTTTCATACTTTTCAAGAATTCCTGCAATAGGTGTTGTTATTTGTGTAGGCATTGTTTTCCTCCTAGCTCAATAATCAGGTCCCCCTATTTACTATATATTACCATACAGCCTACAGATTATTTATATAATGGAAATATAATCGGAACTTTTTCATAAATCTAATTTTACGTTTATAGGAATTTTATGTTTTCTCATCAAAATAATCGGAACTTTTTTATCGCATTTGTCCTAATAAACCATTTTTCTAGACAAAGTTCCGATTATTTTTTTGTTCTGATAACCACGGTTATCCCGGAACGGGATAACCTTCTTTTTCTCGAAAAAGAACAAAGCCGGTGAGGAATTTGTTAAATTCACTCACCGGCTCAATTCGTTTCAAATTTCTCGGATAGTTCGGTTAGTTCTTTCATGGTTTCCTGCGTATGGTGCAAGAGGGTTTCACGCATTTCTGACGGGCAGCTGCAATACAGCATCTTCATCTGACCGGCTCCCTCATCTTCCGGGGAAACATCCGGATTGATTAAAGAATCCAGAGAAATCGGCAGTACCTTTGCCAGTGCCTTCAAAATCAAAAAGGACGGATTCATCTCAATGTCACTAAATTAAGATTGATTCGCAACAAAACTATTTCAAAAAGGTTGGAGAAATTGTTTCTTCGGCCTTTTTACACATCACAGGTAACACAAATAGACAGATTTGCATCTGCCTAAAAAACATATGAAATTTATGCAGCTTATGCTATTCTATATAGGAAGCCTTGGAAAACCTTAGCTTTTATATTTCGCTCCCGATGACGGTCAGGTCTTATGGGAATGAGGTTCTTTGCTATAATGGCTTCTAAATTAGGTGATGTTGTTTTTCCCCGGTAGAATAATCTGCACATATGTGCGGCAACTGAGAAATTGGCCTTATATGTATGCTTCCTTTGCTTTTTTTCAATGACCACGTGCGAGGTAATCATTTCCGCAAAGTTATACATTATCAGGTGTGCATAGATTTCCTGCTGAATACACATCACCTTTTTTGAATGAAAATTCAGCATGCCGATTGTGTATTTTAAATCCCTGAAAGATGTTCCGGTTCCCCATCTTGAAGCATAAAGCAGTTTTAACTTCCCGGCCGGGTATTGCCCCTTGTCAAGATTTGTAAGAACGGTCTCATAGGTATCCTCTGAGATCCGGAACCTTACAATTCTGAAATGCAGTTCATAAAACGAAGCTGGCTCTTTATAGCTGCTTTTAGCAGGCAGATAATCGAAGTTTGCGTTTGTGGGAAGAAACCTGTAATGATTTTTATCTTTCAACAGTTCCTTTACTTCGTTTGACTGTTTCCTTGTGATTTTAAGATTGATATCCATATCAAACATTTCCTGCTCAGGGAGTTCCAGATTGCCCTTGATGCTTCCCCTGCCATCTTTAACACGTATAAGAAAATGCCAGCCTTTTTCTTGAATGTGTGCCATATTATTATAAGATTCATAGCCTCTGTCTGCTATGATAAGGGCTTTGGGCACAGGCGAACGCCCAACCATTTCCAGCAGTGCTTTATGCTCGTTCCAGTCTTTTCTTTTTTGGATGGCTGAATCTGCATAGATGTGATGATTTATTTCATACAGTGCATTTAAGTGCAGAAGATTATACCCTTTTTGTCCGTTCCTTCCCGGAAAGTATGATTCAGGATCATCAGGATTTGCTGCTATTTGAATGTCCGAACCATCAACAGCAAATACAGGCATTTCTCCAGAGAACTCTGTCATGATACCTTTTGAAAAGCCATCAAAAATGGCTTTGAATGCCTCTGGTTTTATCTTATTGCGCCGCTGGATAAAAGCAGAGCTGGCAGGCATTTCAGGAGAGGGATGAAATAAATCTATCAGTTCATTTGTAAGGCTGCCGCTTCCCATACCGATAATGCCCGTCAGGACTGTTTCCATAGACAGTTTTCGCTTCCGGGTAAAATCACTATTTGGATTAAAGCAGTAAAGTTCCGGTTTATTTGCGACCTCTTTAATTTCAGACATTAAAAGTTTTTTAATATGTTTAGGTTTCATAGGATTCCTCCTTGCAATTAAGATTTACTTAACTACAAGGGCCGCTCTCGCAACTCTCTTTATTTAATCAGTAGCGAGAACGGCCGCACATATTTCTGTTCATGTCAATTACTTTTTTGAAAAAGGCGAAAAAAAGACCCCTATACCATCTCTGGTATAGAGATCTTTTATCTACCTTCTTAACTTAGTGACATTGGGATTCATCTGCCCTTTTTCAATCTTGGCAATCTGCTTGACAGATACATGGCTCAAATCAGAAAGCTCCTGCTGTGTCAGATTTTGTTTTTTTCGGGCTTCCCGCATTTTTTGCCCTAAAACGGTTAAATCATCAATTGGCATAATCATTCACCTCAAATATATTGTATCGTGCTGATTTATACAAAGGAATGACCTTATTATGCCGATAAATCAGTTTGATTATAACGATTTTTTGCGAGAAACCTCTTAGCACACTTGCATTGTTCGAGTGAGAGAACTATAATGTGCTTTGTGGAGGTATGAAATGGATTATATGACATTAAAAGAGGCCGCCAAGAAGTGGGGCGTGACACCTCGTAGGGTAAACTATTATTGTGCCGGTGGGCGTATCCCGGGTGCGATGAAAATGGCTACTATTTGGCTGATTCCAAAGGATGCTACGAAACCGATTGATGGCAGGACAAAACAGGGAAAGGAGCAAACATATGAGTAATATATTACTTCTTGAGGATGATTTAAGCCTGATTAACGGACTGACATTTGCTTTTCAAAAGGCGGGATTTGAATTAGACATTGCGAGGACAATAAAAGAAGCTGATACCGCATGGACGGAGGGAAAGTACGATTTACTGATTTTAGACGTTTCCCTCCCCGACGGTTCCGGCTTTGAAATTTGCCGGAAAGTCCGGCAGACATCAAAAGTACCAATCATATTTTTAACGGTTTCAGACGAGGAAATCAATGTGATTATGGGCTTGGATATAGGCGGTGACGACTATATTACGAAACCATTTAAGGTTAGTGTGTTAATGTCGCGGATCAATGCCCTGCTTCGCCGGGCAAATGACTTTGGCTCTGCCAATACAGAGCTTCACTCAAATGGTATTAAAGTCCTGCTCCTGCAAGGACAGGCATATAAAAACGGGGAACTATTGGACTTGACCGCAGCGGAATATAAATTGCTTTGCCTGTTCATGCAAAATCCTAACGTCCTGTTGTCTAAAGAGCAGATATTACAGAAATTATGGGACGGTGACGGAAATTATGTTGACAGTAATACACTGACTGTTTATATCCGCAGACTGCGTATCAAAATTGAGGACAATCCCAGCGAGCCGCAAATGCTTCTCAATATCAGGCGCATGGGGTATAAATGGAACATTATTTGTTGAGGTGGAGCATGGAATTGTTTACAAACAGAGATACCAAATTTTTATTTACAGGGATAACCGTTTTTATAGCTGGCTTTTTACTATTGTCGCAGATAGGGATATGGGTATTCCGTGATAGCTGCATACCGTTCATTTCCGTTCTTTCTGTTATATCGGGAGGCGGCATAGCGGCTGTTTGTTTTTGGTATTTTTATCAGCAGCATAAATTGATCGGGGTAGCTGTATCAGCAATCGACAAATACCTGAAAGGCGATACCAACGCCCGCATTGCTTGTGACAGGGAGGGTGAATTATATAAACTGTTCCATTCGGTGAACACCTTGGCTGCTGTATTAAACGCCCATGCTGAAAATGAATTGCGCTCAAAGGAATTTTTAAGGGATACCATATCGGATATTTCACATCAGTTCAAAACGCCTATTGCCGCATTGAGTATCTATAACGAAATGGTGCAGGGAGAAGCGGAAAGACTGCCTGAAATAAAGAAATTTACCATATTATCAGAGCAGGAGCTAAACAGAATTGAAACGCTGGTACAAAATCTGCTGGAAATTACGAAATTAGACGCTGGTACTATCATCATAGAAAAAAGCGTTGAAAACGTAGCTGATATGGTAAAAGATATTGAATTACATTTTGCATACCGGGCGAAGCAGGAAAGAAAAGAAATTATTTTATCCGGGGCTGATAACATCACGCTTTTTTGTGACCGCGACTGGATTATCGAAGCAATCAGCAACATTGTGAAAAATGCTTTAGACCATACAGGCACAGGTGACCGGGTTGTGATTGATTGGAAAGGGCTTCCTGACCTGACGCAGATTACAATAAAAGATACTGGCAGCGGTATTCACCCGGAAGATATACATTACATTTTCAAACGCTTTTACCGCAGCCGTTTTTCTAAAGACACACAGGGGATAGGGCTTGGTCTGCCGCTTGCCAAAGCGATCATAGAAGCCCACGACGGAAACATTACCGTAGACAGCGAGTTAGGCAAGGGAAGTGTTTTCAATATCACTTTTCTAAATTCAGATAAAATTACAAAATTGTAAGTTTCAATTCACTTGGGAGTAGGAAATAGATGTTATTCTTCTTGTAGAACGAAAGGAGGATAACATCTATGACTTTTTTACAATTCAAAAAGATTGCAAGGTGGTCTGGTTTACGGGCTGCCCTGCTTGGGGCTATGGGGCTTGTAACGCTTCTGTTCCCGGAATTTCTACAAGGCAGCATAATCTATGCGGTTGCGGCTTATGCCATTTTGAATGGCGCATTAGGTATCTTAGACTTTCTTTCCGGCAGGGGCAGGGAGGAAAAGCATATTGTAACTTTATATCTTTTCATAACGGCTGCGGCAATCCTGTTTGGGATTTTAAGCATTGTTTATTTCCGTTACCTGATTAGTATTATGCCCGTTTTTTTGGGCGTATTGCTGCTGATTGAAAGTGTCGTATACTTTATAGCTGCCTTGTGTGCGGAAAGCAGACTGAAAGCTCTATTAGTCATTCTTTCCCTGCTTGTTGCGGGCGGCGGCATGGCACTTGTGATATTCACTTTTGGATTTGGCGGCTTAGAGCCATTTGCAAAAATTTTCAGCGGTCTATTATTTTTATCATGCGTAATTGAATTACTGCTTGGACTGATTTATAGAAACAAGAACAATGGAGGTACAAAATGAACTTATTGGAAGTAAATTCTATCTGTAAAACCTATGGCGAGGGGGAAACCGCCGTTCACGCACTCAAAGAGGTAAATTTTTCTGTTTCTAAGGGTGAGTTTGTTGCAGTTGTCGGAGAGTCCGGCTCTGGAAAAAGCACGCTTCTCAATGTGATCGGTGCGCTTGATACGCCGACTTCGGGCAAGGTGTTTATCGACGGAAAAGAAATATTTACATTGGAAGATGAAGAACTGACAATTTTTCGCCGCAGGAATATCGGATTTATCTTTCAGGCGTTCAATCTCATACCTGAATTGAATGTCGAACAAAATATTACATTCCCTTTGCTGCTTGACTATAAGAAGCCTGACCTTGCTTATTTAGAGGAAATTTTAACCGTACTGAATTTGCAGGAACGACGTTTCCATCTTCCCCGGCAGTTATCCGGCGGACAGCAGCAGCGTGTGGCAATCGGCAGGGCATTGATTACCCGTCCTATGCTGATCTTAGCGGACGAACCAACGGGGAACCTTGACACACACAATAGCAATGAAGTCATTGCGCTTTTGAAAAATGCGTCCAAACGGTATGAACAGACAATCATTATGATTACACATAACAGGAGCATTGCTTCTACCGCTGACCGGATACTGCAGGTGTCGGACGGTATCATAACAGATTTCGGGAGGTGCGGCGAATGAAAGGCTATCTTGGTCTTGTTTCAGAATATGCAAAAGTCCATAAGAAGAAAAACCGCCTTACCATTATCTGTATTGCTATTTCTGTCATGCTGGTAACGGCAATTTTCGGAATGGCAGATATGAGCCTGAAAGCCCAAAAAGAGGAAGCCATACGGCGGTATGGAAACTGGCATACGATCATTTCCAATATCCCTTTAGAAACAGCGGACGTTATCAGCAACCGAAAAGACGTGTCTGTTTCCGGCTTTTTGGGTATGGCTTCCAGCACAACCTATCAGGGAAAAGAATTGATTATCCAAAGCAGCAGCGAGGAACTTGCGAAACAAATGAATTTATCAGTTACCGAGGGACATTACCCTGTTTCGGAAACGGAAGCATTGTTAGACAGGCAGGGCTTGGAGCAATTCGGGCTGTCTATTGGAGATACGATTGAAATTGTATATAGTGACGGGCAGACAAGGCAATATCAGATTTCAGGCACTTATGGCGATTTTTCCAGTTTGCAGGGAACAGACGCACACGGATTACAACTGGCAGAGGGTGGGCTGCGCTTCCTGCCGGAAACAGAATATCAGGAATATAATTATATTCAATTTAAGAGCGGAACCAATATCAACCGTGCAAATGAAGAAATAAAAGCCGAATTTTCCCTGACAGATGAACAGATTTCTACAAATGTTATGCTTCTTGGCTTAATGGGGCAAAGCAAAGACACTACCATGCTGGAAGTCTACCTTACTGCGGCAATCCTTTTTGTCCTTGTTGCCATGACTGGAACATTTATGATCGCCAGCAGCTTTAATATGAGCATTTTGGAGAGGACACAGTTTTTCGGCTTATTGCGCTGTCTTGGGGCTACAAAGCGGCAGATTAAACGGTATATCCGCAGGGAGGGATTATTATACTGCCTGAAAGCAATTCCCGTCGGGTTACTTTCGGGGAGTGTCATTCTATGGATTGCTGTTTATGTATTAAATGCGATTAACTCACAATATCTCCCGGAAATGCCGCAGTTTCAATTCAGCTTTCCCGGCATATTAGCGGGGACGGTAATAGGTGTTTTTGTTGTGATGATTGCGTCAAGTTCCCCGGCTAAAAATGCCGCAAAGGTATCTCCGCAAACAGCCGTAACAGGAAATATCAATCAGACTGCTCACCAAAACTTCAAAAAAGCGTCCAATACAAAAGCATTTCATGTAGATACAGCTATGGGACTGCGCCATGCCTTTTCTAACAAGAAAAGCATGATTTTGATTGCGGGTTCTTTTGCGATCAGTATTACCCTGTTTTTGTGTTTTACCATATTGATTACGTTTATGAACCATGCGTTAAGCCCCTTGAAGCCTTATGCGCCGGATTTGACGGTAGAGGGAAATGAACCGCATATTTCTCTGCCCCATTCCCTGAAAGAGGAAATAGAACAGCTTCCGGGAACGGAAAAAGTATATGGGAGAATGTTTTGCACGGACATTCCCGCAAATGACAAAAAAGGCTCCAACAGGGCAACTTTAGTTTCTTATGATGAACCTCAATTTTCATGGGCAAGTGATGTGTTGATTTCCGGGGATATTGAAAATGTTCAGAATGGAAACGGCGTTTTAGTGGATTATGGCTATTCACAGGAATTTCATTGGGAGATTGGCGACATTATCACATTGGACATAAACGGCACAACGCATGAAGCGACGGTTTCCGGCATTGTGTCTGACGTTCCGCTGGATTCTTCCAATGGGGAGTGGATTATTGTCTGTTCCGAAAATATGTTTACCGCTTTAACGGGTATTACAGATTATAAGATTATCGAAGTTCAGGCAAGTACAGACATATCCGGGCAGATCAGGAACCTGATTACTCCTGATATGAAACTGCTTGATATGCGGCAGCACAACGAGGAAGTACGCACCGGGTATTTTGCTATGGCGGTCTTTGTCTACGGATTTCTGATCGTGATTGCGCTGGTGGCTTTAATCAATATTATCAACACGGTCAATGCGAGTGTTTCCAGCAGGATCAATCATTATGGTGTCATGCGGGCAGTCGGAATGTCGGGGAAACAAATTCAAAAGGTAATACGGGCAGAAGCCGCAGCTTACGCTGTCACTGGCAGCATTGCCGGGGCTGTATCAGGGTTATTCCTGCACCGCTTTTTCTTTGAAATGCTTATTACTTCTAATTGGGGGCAGGAATGGGAACCGCCGTTATTGGTTCTTGCCGTAGTAATTTCAGCGGCAATCTTGACTACATTTATTGCTGTCATTGCACCGTCCCGGAAGATTAAAAAGACAAGTATTGTCAATGTAGTAAATGCGGGGTGATTAACCATGAAAAAAATCTTGATTGTAGATGATTACTCTGATTTTTTAGAGGGATTAAGCTATGTTTTGAAAGACCATTATGAAATAACAACCGCTGGCAATTTGACAGAAGCCAAAAAGGAAGTGTCAACCACTGTATTTGATGTGATTTGCTCTGACTATGCTATGCCGGACGGAACAGGGCTTGAACTGTTAGAATTTTGCAGACAGGAAAAGTTTTCTATGCTGTTTATCCTTATGTCTGCTATGCGGGAAGAACGTATTGTTATGGAAGCAAAATTGCATGGTGCGGTATTTATGGAAAAAACAGACAGCGATTTGATTTCGTTTCTTCGAGAAAATGCGGACTAAAAATTCAAAGTTAAAAGCCAGTTCATTTCAACAACCGTCCGGAGATTGTCTTTGTGGGAGCTAGTACTGGATGAATGCAGGATCATAATTTGATGTAAAGAATTTGAAAAAAGGCATCTATTTGGAAGATACCAATAGATGCCTTTGCACATTTAAGAAAGAATCATATTATTGAGATTAGAAGAATTGTTTTTTCAACAGCAATGGAGTTCTTTATTTCCGTAGTAATTCTAGGAGATAACGAACCATAGGGAGCAGATCAGTCGCTTCCTGCTCCGTACAGTCTTTTTGCAGAGCCAGGAGCTTCTGAAGGTTTGGGGTTTCCCCGTCCGGCTTCGATATTGAGTATGGTGCGTGAGTCAATATTCAGGATTTCGGCAAGTTTTTCCTGCGAGAGTCCGAGTCCAGTCCGGGCATCACGCACTGCGGCAGCAAGATTTTGTTTTGCTTCATTCATTGTGGTTCACCTCGATAGTAGTTTACAATACACTTCGGCGGGCGTTAATTACAGCAGAATACAGTTGGAAAGTGAATCAGAGTACATGAAAGAGCGATATAAGAAAATACATAACATTAAATATGAAGAAGGTCTAAAAACAGGGACTGCCACACACATAAGGGTGTATCGCAATGGAGGACAAAACCTCGTTGGGATACACCCTTTTTTGATGTCGAATTTAGAGGGTATTTTGGTTTTTTTCCACTTTTTTGTCAAGAGCCGCCTGCTCCGGGGTACGGTCAAGATATTGGTTGAGGTTATCCAGTTTCCGGTTAAGGTCAGCGCTTTCCTTTTCGGCAGTTTTATAAGTTTTCTGTAAAGCCTGCTTTTTGGAATAGAGCGCATTGTAGTCGCTGCGGAGCTTTTCGACATCAAGGTTTTTTGTGTCAATGCCAAAGCGTTTCAGCATATTTTCAGCGCCGTCATGGAGCAGAAGCTCCGTTTCGTGTTGGCGCAGGTATCTGTCCTTATCCTTTGACTTCTGGTAGCGGATATGGTAGATGCGGTTGGCTTTGTACTGCTCGGCATATTTCAAAACCTGCCCTAAATCCTTTAGCTGATGCTCGGTTTCCACAAGGC
>OFEZ01001305.1_pt1 | contig 13928 bp, 21 predicted proteins | sample 1521241 | NCBI WGS metagenome assembly OFEZ01 (sample SAMEA3504099, study PRJEB24116) | mouse gut metagenome | biome: mouse gut; feature: mouse-associated habitat; material: faeces | place: Denmark | collected 2011
CCGCCGCCGTTCATGGCCTCCCATTCCGCATCGTCCGGGTTCACGTCCACGGCCTTGCCCCGCTCCGGGGCGGCGGTGTAATCGTCCATCGTGAGGGCCATGCCCTGGTATTGGTCCTTGATCTGGCGGCGAAGCTCACTCACAACGGCGGCGGCGGCGGGGGGCAGGACGCCGGTCTTCTTCACGACCACCTTGCTGTAGGGGGTCCCCCCGGCGTTTTGGGCTTTCTCAAGGGAAAGGGTGACCACCTTGTTGGCGTAGGGGGCGATTTTGGCAAGCTGGTTATTAACATCCTTGATGGAGGTGGGCGGTACCGTCAAAAGGTAGAGGTTCGGGTCCCCGTCCATCAAAATGTAGAGGCGGCGCATATTCTTGCAAGCCTTTCCCCGTGCCTGATTCCCGGATTGGTCCCTGGCGGTGCCGTACTGATTCCAGGGGCAAGTCTCGCAAGTGACAACCTCCCCGGCCCGGTCCCCGATCTGGACGATGCCGGTCTTGCCATCCATGCTGGCGCAAGTGGGGAGCTTGTCCTCCGGGTTGTTGCTGCTGCCGTAGGCGTTGGGCCAGTATCCGCTCAAACGGTGGGTGAAAACAACGACGCCGGTGATCGCTTTCATGGGGTCCGTGTCGTCGTCGTCGTCCCCCTGGACCTCGTAGGCCGTGCCGCCGCCGCTGGGGATTTTGATTTTCCGGCAAGCGATGCCGCTCTCCTGGTCCAGGTCCTCCAGCTGGTCCTGCAGTTCCTCCCGTTCCTCCGGGGTCATGCCGTCGTAACGGCTCACGATCTGGAAGTCGTTCATAACCGCCAGGGCGGTGTTCTTTTTCTGCTGTGCCATTTTTTATTCCTCCGTTTCATTGTCGCCGGGTTCGGCGTCCGGGTCTGTGTCGGGGTCAATGTCCGGGTCTTCGGGGAGGTCCTCCGCCTCTTGGAAACCGTCGCCGTCCGCCAGGGCCTCCATCGGCGTCTTTCCGGGGGCGGCGTTCGTCTCCGCCGTGTAAAGGTCGTCGAGGGTCCGCTTCATTTCGGCGGCGGCTCTGATAAGGACGCCGGTCGCATCCGTGATGCTGTTGACGATGGAGCTTGTGGCGTCAATGGCGTTATAGTTGGGGTCAGAAAGGGTACCGAGCAGGGTAATAACCCCGGCCTTGATCGTGTTTACGGACTTCAAAATCCGGCTGTGCTGCTCGGCGGCGATGCCATACGCCTCATGCCGGTTACGGACCGGCCCGGTGTAGCTGCCGCCCCGCTCGGCGGCGATCTCATAGTGCCGCTCAACCAGGGCGAGGGCCGTGGAAATGGCCTCCCCGGCTACGGCCTCGATTGCCCGGTCAAGGTCCGGGCGGGTGTCGAGGACCATCTGCTCAAAGTCTTCCCTTGTCTTCATTTCTTTTTCCTTGTCTCCTTCCTGCTGTAAACGTCGTTATAGTCAAAGGGCTTAATGATGGTGAGGAGGCCGTCAGTGAGTTCCCCGTGTTCGTCAACAAAAGCGGCCATAGCCCCCTGCAGGGTCCGGGCGTTCACGGTTTCCTTGATAAGGTGGCCGAAACCTTCCTCCCGGAGGGTTTCCAGGTAGTCAATGCCAGCCGCCTCAAGGGTTTCGTCCGCAATCTTGTTATAGGCGGTTTTGGCCTGGAGGCCGTAAACGTAGCCGCCGCAGGAAATCCGGGGGGTGTCCTCGTCGATCATCTGCTGGGCGATTTCCTGCTTTTTGGCCTCAATAGCGGCCTTGTTCTTTTTGGCCTCCGCCTCCAGCCGGTCCTTTTCGTCAAGGAGGCCCCGGAGGTCTTTGACCATTTCGGTCAAGGTGTTTGCCATAGCTGTTTTCTTCCTTTCTTGCTTTATCCTGATTCCCTTTTCGGGTGTCAGCCGTTTTTCCGGCGGCGGTGCCTGTCCGCCTGGGGGCAAGTTGCCCAGTGTGGTATAAAGCCGGTCCCGGTTGCCCGGTGCGGGTCCTCCGTGTACTCACAGGCCAGGACCTCCCCGTTTGGGGTAACAATCCGCTTGGAGCCGCTTTTTGGCTTGGCTATGTAGTAGGCCGGGGCGGCGTCGCAGGGCATCGCTTTCCCGCCGGGGGTCGGTATCCAAACAATAGCGGCCCCGCAGCTCTTACAGGTCCCGGCCCTCACTTGCCGCCCCCGATCAGCTTACAGGTGCCGTCGCCGTTTTCCCCGTGGCCGTAGAGCGGCGACCTGTAGGCCATGCACCGCTCCCCGGCGCAAGGGGCGAAACGCTCGTTGATCGTGCCTTTGCCGGTCTTTCCGCTGTAGTCCCGCTCAATGATTTTCTTGAACGGGCAGAGGCGGCTCTGCTGCTGTTTGCTCATTCCTCGCAGCTCCCTTCTCCGTCGGTGGCGTCTCCCTGGGCGTTGTCCCGGCTCTGTGCCGCCAGGACCTTGTTCTGGAGGTCGTAGTTCTCCGCTTTGAGCCGCTCCGCCTGTTCCTGGGCTTTCTTCAAGTCCTGTTCCAGTTTGACGACCTTCTCCCGGCTGGCCTGGACCGTCTGGTCGGCGGTGGCCTTGCTGGAAACCAGCTCCCGGTACTCTCCGAGGGTGATCGTAACTGTCAGCTCTTGACCGGCGAGGAAATCCTTCTTTTCCCAGCCGTAGCCCTCAAGTTTCTTGTCCTGGATGGCGTCGTTCTCAAAGTGAGAAATAGAAATACTGTCCATGTTCTGTCTTCCTTTCTGGCCTTTAGAAAAAGGCCCTCCAATTATCGACCACCGTTTTCGCCAAATCCTCCTTTTTTGCAAGGGCCTGGAGGATGGTTTCGTCAATGGTCTTTTCCGATACGAGGTGAATGTAAGTGCAGCGGTTTTTCTGCCCTATGCGGTGTATCCGGCTCAAGGACTGGCTGTAGGTGGCAAAATTGAAATTCACGCTATAATAAACGCAAGTGTCCGCCGCTGTGAGGGTGATTCCGGTCCCGGCTGTGTCGATCTGGCCTATAAAGACCGTGGTGGCCGGGTCCTTCTGGAATTGCTGAACGATTGCCCCCCTTTCCTCTTTCTTTATGTCGCCGTATATGGCGACCGCCCTCATGTCAGCCTTGCCCAGGACCTTTTTGCAAAGGGCCTCTATCTCATGAATTTCCGGGAGGAAACGGGCGAAAATGACCAGCTTTTTCCGGCCATCCACAACGTAGTCAAGGAGAATATCCTCCAGGGCGTCCAATTTTCCCCGGCTCACAAGTTTAGGCCGGTCGGCGGCGTCCTCTACCAGAAAACCGCCTGTAAACTGCTGGAGCCGGAGTAGCTTGGTTAATACCGTGGTCGCCGTGATCGTGCCACTGCCCTCAAGTTCCGCATACCCGTCCCGCCGGAGCTTGTCGTATATGCTCCGCTCTTTCTTGTTCATGGGGACCACCCGGTTCTCAAAGGTCTGTTCCGGGAGGTCGAGGGCTTCGTCCTTTGTTACCCGGTAGGCGATGCTATGCTCCTTCTTAATCAGGGTGTCCAGGTCCTTGTACCGGACGATCTGTTTCCGGTTGAATCCGCCCATCTCGCAATACCGGCCCCGGAAAGCGAAAAAGTTGTCACCGAAAATAGAAGGGTCTAAAAATCGGTATTGGCTGAAAATGTCCACCGCCTGATTCTGGACCGGGGTGCCGCTCAAGATCAGCTTGTACCTTGCCCGGTCCCCTAATTGGTGCATGGCCTTACTTTGGGCGGCGTCGTGGGTCTTGATTCTTTGGCTTTCGTCGCAAATAATCAAATCCGCATCGTAGGCCAGGAGGGCCTCAAAAATTTCATCCCTCCAGGTGCTTTCATAGTTGATAACCGCCACCTTTAGGTGCCTGTACGGAAACCGGACAAGATCGTCAAGGTCCTTTAGCCGCTTCGCCTTGTCCCCCAGGAGGGTGCGTATGGTGTAGGGAAAGGCGGCGTAATCGTTAAATTCTTTCGGCCAAACCGCAACGACCGAGGTGGGGGCTACAATCAAAACCCGCTTAACGTGGCCCATCTGGTATCCGGCTCCAATGGTTGCTATGGCGGTGAGGGTTTTCCCGCAGCCCATCTCGAACAGGTAGCCGAAACCTTTACCCGTTCCGGGGGTGATCTTCGCCGGTGGCATCGCCGCCGCCTCCTTTCTCCGGGGGCTTGTAGGGGTATAGGGTGAGTTCCCGTTCTTCAATGTTGTAACTGAAATCAACCCCACACGTTTCTTCCTTGTCCCGGTACCAAACGCCGTTAAGAAAAGGCTCGTCCTTCCAGGCCCCGATCCTGTCAATGCTGATTATTCCGTATGCCTCAATTTCCGGGCACCAGACCGGCCTCCCCCGCATCTGCTGTATCTCCGCCGGGGTCAGCGGGGCCGGGTTCTCCCGCTCCGCCTTTTCCCGCATGGCCTCAAGCCCTGCAACGTAGGCGGCGGTTACTGCCTCCGGGGTAAAGCTCTCACTTTGGAGGCGGCTGTTCTCAAAAACGTGGATGCACTCCGCTGTTGTCATGGGTTCCATGCTCCTACCTCCCCCAGCCCAGCCGCTTGCCGCAGCTCCAACAATGGGCGGCGTAAAGCTGCCGTATCTGCCGGTTACAAGCGGGGCAAATAAAGGTATTGCCGAGCCGGACCGGCTTTTCCTCAACCTCATATTTTTGGTGGAGGTTCTGGTACTGTGCGGCCAGGGCGTTGTAATCGTGGATCAGGTCCCGGACCTGTTCGGGGTCCTTTATCCCTTCATCCTGCAGGGCGGTCAAAATGTCTGTTGCGGCCTCGCAAGCTGCCACCCGGCTCTGTGTCGGTTCCGGGTCGTCTCTCGGGGTCTGGAGGGAGGCGGCTATGTCCTTCAAATCGGCCAAATTTTCAAGGATGGTATCAATGCCCATACCTTTGGCCGGTGCCTTGCGCTTACTCTGCTTTTTCACGCTTGCCGACCTCCGTGTCCTCCGGGGCGTTGAGTATGTTGTTTTCCTCGCAAAACTGGGCGAGGGTCAACCGCCGCTTTCCGGTCCGCTGGGCGTAGGCCCACTCAATCTGTGCGCCTTGGCTGTGGGTCCAGCCCTTCAAGGCCACCACCGTGTCCGCCGCCTCCAAAACGGCGAGGGAGATCCTCATATAGTCGTTTTCCTTGAGGCCCAGGGGGAGAAACGTAGAATCGACCGTTGTGTACCCGGCTCCCCGTACAAGCTCCCTTGCAATGGAAAATTCCCGCTGGTAGCCGTCGAGGTTGCTGCTGATTGGTCCGGCAAGGTAAACGACGCCTTTTGTTTGGGTCATGCTCTCACGCTCCTGTCATTAGTTTGGTTTTCGGGCGGTACCCACCCAAAGGTGATAAGGGCCATATTTGCGCCCCGGACTTGATGCTCATAGAGGGGCATCTTAACGGGGAAATCGTAAAGCGGGGCGGGGTGATCTGCTACCCGCTGCCGGTCCACGGCGTCCTGTACCGTCCTCAATTCCTGCCGCCGCCGGTCAACGTCCGGGGGGAGCCGGACCAAACCGGCGAGGCGGTCCAAAAGTTCAAGGTCCGCCGTACCCTGCAATTCCTGGAGCTTCTTTACCCAGCGCATCTTGTTCCAGCTCTTTATGACCGTGAATTGTACGTTGTCGGCGTCCTTAATCCGCAGGGTGTTCCCCTGCAAGGCCATTTTCACGGCTTGACTTCCTCCTTTCGTGTGGTTTATAATGGGGTTGTCTCAATCCGGCGGTTTACTCCGCCCCGCTGCCCTCGGTGCTGGTAACGCCGGGGGCGGCTTTCTTCTTTCCGGGTTTCTTCGTCCTGATAATGACGATGGAAGAATCAACCTTGTAAAGGTCGAAAACCTCCTGCAGCTTGTTTACCCGCCTGTAGTTTCGGAGGGTGTCATACTTCCGCTTGCACTCCCTGGGATCGTCATAGTCGATTTTCATGTTCTTTTGTTTCCCGGCAAGGAAAGCAACCAGGGCCAGGGTTTCCTCGCTCCGGCCTCCCGCCGGTCCCTTCCGGGGTGGGAGGACCTCAAGGTCATAGGTAATTTTCACGTATTCGCCTCCGTTAAGTATGGTATATAGTTCATGCTTTCATCTGGTGTAATGTCGAGGTATGTGAGGCCGTCCGTTCCTGGTATCTGGGCGTAAAGGCTTACGGTTTTAGGCCGTCTTGCCCTCTTTTCCCGCTCATGGCCGACCGCCGAGCGCATGGCGCTCCATGCAATGGTGCTAAATTCGTACTTGTATAAAGCGGGTTCCTCAAACCACCGCATAACCGTCCGCAAGTACCGGAAAATTACAACGTCAAACCATTCATCAGGCGGGAGGCGTTGCTGCCGCAGGAAGCTCTCGACCACCCACAAGTTTTGGGCGGCGACGGCTTGCTCCGCTGCTGTGAGGGGTCTAAAGGCTTTCCGCATAGGAAACTACCCCCCCCCGCAAAGGGAAAGACCTTTTCATAGCTCTACCTCTCCAATTCCTCCAGGTATCCCTGGTATACTGTCATGATCTCCCGACTGTAGTCCGTGGAGGTCCGCCCCTCATTTAGGGCCTTTCTTGCCCCGCTTGGCCCCATGTTGTAGGCCATTAGCAGGGCCTCGCTTTCCGGCTCAAAACCGTAACGGCTCTCAAGTTCTTGGAGGTAGTCAATGGCAACGGCGGCGCACTGGACCGGGTCGGTCAAGTCGGTAACGCCGAGGGCCTCCATCCGGCCCGTGTGCCACTTTGTGTTGATCTGCATCATGCCGATGCTCTGCCCGTTGTCCCCCTGCAGGTCCGGCTGAAATTCGCTTTCATGCTCCGCTATGGCCATCACAAGGGAAAACAGGCCGGGGTCATACCCGCAAGCCTAATATATGGCCCATTGGGTTTCGGCGTCGAGGTCAACGGCCAGGGGCTTGATACGGTGCAGGGAGCCGTCGTCGCTCCAAAGGTCGGAGGCGGAGGGCTTGTCCTGGGCGTCCGCCTCTTGCTCCGCCGGGGGCGTGGCGTCCTGGGCCGGTGGCGTGGTATTTGCCGGAGCCTTCGCTGCCGGTGGCCCCATAAAGTTGATTGTTGCGGCGCAAATAATCAGGGCGGCGACGGCAATGGCCAGCAGGACGTTCCTCTGGTCAATCCTCCCGGTCATTTTTCCAATCCTCGAACGTCAAAGGCGATTCGCCCATAACGGTTTCAAGGCCCGACCATTCCTTGATGTACTCCCGGTATTCCTGGTAAAGGGCCGTTTCGCCGTCGGTAGCGTCTTCCTCTCCTTCATCCTCAATAGAGACCAAGAGGTCAGAGGCAAAGTACAAAGCGGGGCGAACGCCATAGGCGTAATTGGCGTTGCTGCTGCCATACCGGCCATCGGAGAGGACGTACCACACGTAGTTGGTGCTGCCGGTGTGCGGGGAGCGGAGCCCTCCGGGGTTTGGGGTCCTCCAGGGCGTCGCAAGGCACCACCAATCATCCGCAAGCGGGATAATATCCTGATACTTGCCGTACTGCTCCAGGGTCAAAAGCCCTGCCCTCATATCAAAGGTGCCGTACTCCCTGGAGCCGTCCGTGGCCTTGAGGTCCATCGTATTCATGGCGATGGTGTCCTCGCTGGCCCCGTTCTTGCAAAGGTCCTCAAAATACTGGACCAAGTGGCCGGTAATGCTGGCCGTCCGGAGGTCGTTCACGCCGCTGGTGTCAAAGGGGGCGTTTTTCCAAATCTCCTTGCGGATCGCCAGGACCTTGCCGTTGATGTAGTCCAGGGCGACAAACTTGTCCCCAAAAACGGAGAAGGTTTCGCCATAGGGGACCTTTCTCACTTGAATCTGTTTCATGTTGTGATCTCCTTTTCTTTTGTGGCTGTTGCCGCTCTTTCCTGCTGCCATTGCCGGTAACACTCTTGAAATTCCGGCGTTTCGTAATCCCGCTTGAAAGCCTGGAGGAAAATCGCTCCGATCTGGAGCTTGGCGTGTTGCGGGATTCGTGTGGGGTCAATCGGTGCCATTCTGCTGACTGGCACCGTTCTTAGCTGCCCTTTCAACGGTCAGCCTCCTTTCTGTCTGTCTATCGTTCAATTTTCAAGGTGCAGGGTGGGCGGGGCCGTCATGCCCCGGCCCGTGTGCTTGCTTGGTCCCGGTTTTGAGCATCCAAGTCTTTTTGGAGCCGCATTCCCTCCAGAATGGCGTAGGCAATTCTTTGTTCTTCTCCGCTCAGGACACGGAAAAACTGTAGAATCATGCCGCCCTCGCTGGGGTTGGCTGCTCCATTTGGCTCCTGCCGTCTCATATAATCACCTCCCTATGCGAGCTATTATAGCTCTCAGCGCGAGGATTGTCAAGTGGTTCTTTGATAAAAATATTGACAATGCGAGTTTTTGAGTTTATAATGTGGTATACAAAGGGGGTGTTCCCAATGGGGAATAGCAAAATGGGCGAACGAATACGCCGGATAAGGAAGGAAAGAAAGCTGACGCAAACGCAATTCGGCGCAGAAATCGGGGTCAAGGGCAATACCGTGACCGGCTATGAAAACGGAACACGGCAACCCTCTGATTCCGTAATCAACAATATCTGCAAGACTTTTCGTGTAAATCAAACATGGCTCCGCACGGGGGAGTCCGATGCCGATGAATCTGAAATTTTCTTTTCCGGGCCGGATACTGCGAACGTTGACTTGCAAAGGCTTTTTTCTTCCTGTAACTGCAACAAACTTGAAATGGTTTTTCTTGAGGCATATTTCGGGTTAAAAGTGGATGAACGTCAAGCCTTTTGTAAGCTGCTGGAAACGATGTTCCCGCAAGCTGTTCATGCCCTGGCGGGGGATTCCCCTTTAGACACGGTATGGCAGGAGGCCACCGCTCTTTCGGAAAGCGGGGAAAGCGGCGATGAGGAGGACTATGCTAATATTGCCCGTGAACAACGTCTTTCTGAAAAGAAACAGGCTGCACAAGCCTCGTCTGCGAAAGAATCAGGCGTGGGTTAAATGCCTGGTATGGACCGGTAGAAAAATAAAAACCGCCCCGGCGGTAAGCCGGGGCAGAATGGAGGGCTATTATGGGTCTTAGGTACAGGAAAACTATTAAGGCTGGCCCGCTCCGTGTAACGGCCAGCAAGTCTGGTATTTCAACCAGCATCGGTGGAAAAGGTGCAAGGATAACAAAAACCGCAAACGGTAAAACTCGCACAACCCTATCAATTCCAGGAACCGGGCTTTCTTATGTTTCTGAAACTGGGGGCAAGAAGGCAAGAGGCAAGGCAAAGAAAAACCAATATAGCCCCGAGTATCTTGCCGCTGTAGAGCTTGCTCAAGAACAACATTCGCAAGATGAAACGGAGGCCCATATTGCGGCGGACAAGCGCAAAGAGGAAAAGCGGCTTGAACGGGAAAAGAAAAAGAAAATGCGTATGCCTCAAAAGCCCCCAAAATCCGTTAAAGCTGTTCATACAAGTGGCATAGCACTCATTGTGATTGGAGCGTGTCTGCTCGTTATTCCGCCGGTCGGAGCAATAGTGCTTGCTCTCGGGATTTACATGACGGTTAAGGCTCCAAAAATTTACGCTGAAAGCGTGGAAAAATACGAGGCCGCAATGGCCGAACGTGAGATGCTAATCGCTGAAAGCGTAGGGGTAGAAAATGGCTCCAGCAATGAAATTGAATGACCACAATCCTGTTTCCCAGGACTGCGTGATCTATGCCCGGTATTCCTCTCACAATCAAAGGGAAGTGTCTATAGAACAACAAGTAAAGGAATGCGAGGACTATGCCCGGTATAACGGCCTACGGGTTGTAAAGGTCTACGCCGACCGGGCCTTAACCGGCACCAGCGATAAGCGGCCCCAATTCCAAAAAATGCTCAAGGATGCCGAGCGGGGCCGCTGGGCCTATGTCCTTTGCTGGAAGGTGGACCGGTTTGCCCGTAACCGCTACGATTCCGCCACCTACAAGTACCGGCTCAAGCGTCACGGGGTCCGGGTGATCTACGCAAAGGAAAGCATACCGGATGGGCCGGAGGGTATCCTGCTTGAAAGTATCCTTGAGGGGTCCGCCGAATACTATAGCGCAAACTTGGCCCAAAACGTCAAGCGGGGGCTGCGCTTCAACGCCGAGGCTTGCCTCTCTAATGGCCGCATCCCCTACGGGTACCGCAAGGGGGCGGACGGCCATTTTGAAATTCTGGAAAGCGAGGCGGCGGTGGTCCGGGAAATTTTTGAACGCTCCGCCGCCGGGGAACAATACGCCAGGATTCTGGAAGACCTCAAGGCCAGGGGCGTTCCTACCCGCCGGGGCGGTCAATGGCGACCGTGTACGCTGCGGGTTATCCTCTTGAATGAGGTTTACAAGGGGGTCTATCATTTTGGGGACGTCCGGGTCGAGGGCGGGGTCCCCCGCATCGTGGATGATGAATTATGGGAGGGGGCGCATAAACGCTTGGAGGCTGCAAAGGGTACAAGGGTATATTCTGCAACTTACCTGTTTACCGGGAAAATCCGCTGTGGTTTGTGCGGTGAGCCTATGACCGGCAAAACGGGGACGGGGCGGTCCGGCACCTACGCTTATTATATCTGCAAGGGCCAAAGGGAAAAGCGGTGCAATAAAAAAGCCGTCCGGCAGGAGCTGCTGGAGGGCCGGGTGGTGTCCTGCGTCCTCGATGCTCTGAATGACGACGGCCTTGTAAACTGGATTGCTGATGCCGTGGACGAAATGCAAAAGCGGGAAGTTGAAAAGAGCCGGGTTGCGCCGGATGCCCTCAAGGCTGAATTGGCCGGGGTCAAGAAATCCATCAAGGGTATCATGGCGGCTATAGAGGCCGGGGTCTTCACGGCAAGCACCAAAGGGCGGCTTTTGGAATTGGAAGGGGAGCAGGAACGCCTGGAGGCGGCTATAGCGGACGCCTCCATCCCCGTCCCCTCTATTGATCGGGAGGCGTTCGTGTGTTGGCTTACCCGGTTTCGGGGTGTGTCTAATCTGGATGAAGAAACCCGCCGGGAGGCCGTCAATGCTCTTGTCTGGCAAGTCCGGGTATGGGATGACCACGCCGAGGCGGTGCTGAATTATGCCGGGTCCGAGGAAATTGTTCACGTTCCCCTTTTGGATGGGTCCGGCGGCGGTTCGCCTGACGGCGATAAAGGTTGGTGGTACTGCTGTACGCCTATGTCGGTGGTACGGGAGGACAATCTGCCGCTGCCCATCTTCATCCGGGGGGATGATCTGGAGTACGGACTGCGGAATATGAAGCACCTGATGCTGATGAACGGTATATGCGTGTGGCACGAGCCCTTTGAGAATAAGTATTCTTCCTTCCTGGAGTATTACATCGTCCGGAATATGCTCTACGACAACGCGATGCACTGTCCTGATTTCAGCAAATGGCAGTTCCTGAAGCGACTGTACGGGAGTGTGGTCCGGCAGCTGTTCTACTACAGATACCAGAATGTGGAGCTGATCTTCCGGGGGGTCAACGACTTCTTCAAGGGCGTGGACTTCCTGAGAGAAACCGACGGGGAGAAGCTGCACCAGGAGATTATGGCGGCGGGATATAAGGCCAGGCCGGCGGAGGAGCTGGAGATGCCGTTTGAATATCCCATGTATGAACAGAGCTTCGGAGAAAACGATGGACGGTTCCATAAAGTGATTCGTATGCTTACGTTTAATGGGCTGCTACTACCGGCAAAGCGCAACAATGCTGTCTCCATGGCACAGTGCAGGCCAGTGAATTTCTATAGGGCAAATCAGGTGCTCCAATATGATGTCACCAGCAAGAAGGCATTTGTGACCGAGAAAAAGCTTGGAAAATCGCTGGGGTATCTGTTCCGTTTGCTTCCAATGACAGGCAAAATTTTATCTCAATTTGAGTGGACAAAAGAGAACTTCCGACAGAATGCAGAGCTGTTGGCTACAGAATCTTGCTGGAGGAAGTACCTACATATTCCGATGTAAGAGGAGATTTGCGTATGAATACTTTTGCAATGCCGCAGCCAGCAGATACGGAGTACCAGTTTAAGGGCAAGACGGTATCCATTCCTATGAAATATATCATAACCGCGGCGTACTTGTATATGGTAGTCCCTATTGTCATTTTTTTCATGACATGGCTGCGCTGGTATGTAAGTATTCCAACTACAGTAATATTCCTGTTTGGCGGATGGCACTTGTTAAAAGATATTTTTAAAAACTTTAACGCTTGTTTATTGATTCCAATAAGGGAACTAATAGTTACAGGTTTTATAATACTTGTGTGGGTTTATACAACTACAATCTTTTTCTACCAAACATGGGATCAGCATTATAGAAATGCGCTTTTTCGTGATATGTGTGATTATGTATGGCCTGTGGTATATGAGCAAACCGGAAATGCGCTGGTATACTACTTAATGCAGTGGATTGTTCCAGCACTGTTCGGAAAATTAGCCGGATTTACTGTTGCAAATTTAGCCTTATGGCTTTGGAATTCATTAGGGATTATTTTGGCCTTTCTGTGTATCAACGCCATTATTAGGCCAAGAAAAAATATCCATGTCTGGATTATCCTGTTGGTATTGATTGCGTGGGGGGGGATAAATGAGTTTGGTTATATGTGGATTGATATCTTAGGACAAGGCGGCTATGGGATGGGTAGCGGATTTGGATGGCCGGATATGTACTATGGGTATGGATATCAATATACACCTAATGATGCGCTGTTGGCTTGGGTATACAACCAAACAATTGCACCGTGGGTTGGTGTAGCGCTTTTTTTATTATGTAGAAAAGCAGATCACTATGCTTTTTTGGGGTTGTGTATACTTCCGTATGGTCCTATTCCATTTATAGGAATAGTTGTTTTTCTTGTCGTAGACTTTTTCTCTAAGATGGGGGATTGCAAGAAGCTTAAATTGTTGAAAAAAGCCCTGTCTATCCCCAATGTCTGTGCTAGCATATCGATATTTCCTGTTTTTCTTTTGTTTTTTAGAGCCAATATTTCAGCACAACATATAGGCTTTTATCCAGTACCAGATCCGTTCGGAATCAAGCATATTATTTTTTTGTGTGTCTTCTATTTTTGGGAGTTTGGTGTTTATTGTTTTATTATACGGAAGGATTACAAGCAATCTATCTTATTTTATACATTAATAATTTCACTAATAATTATTCCGCATATACAGCTTGGATATGGACGAGATTTTGGCATGAGGGCGTCTATTCCATCACTTTTTATTCTTATGATTCTTGTTATGTACTATTTAATCAAGCATGAGCGGCTTTCTGTTGCAGTTATTCTGTTGACCGTGTGTTTAACACTATCTGGACTTGGAACAGTAAAAGATTGGGCATATAAAATAAAATCTATTCGTGCAAACAATTGGAGTCCAGTTGTTGCTGATGATATAGGAACTTTTTCTAACAAGCAGATGGGGAGTTTCGACTGGTCAGAAAACTTTTTGGTTCCCAACTATCAAGAAACAGCATTTTTCAAATACATTGCGAAGTAAGGTAAACGAGGATGAAAGTAATTTTATTAGCGGGGGGCTATGGCACCCGCATCAGTGAAGAAAGCCAATTCAAGCCGAAGCCCATGGTGGAGCTGGGCGGGATGCCCATCCTGTGGCACATCATGAAGCTGTACAGCTACCACGGGTTCAACGAATTCATCATCTGCGCAGGCTACAAGCAGCATGTCATCAAGGAGTACTTCGCGGACTACTTCCTGCATACCTCAGACATTACATACGACTTCACCAACGGCCGCAGTGAGATGACGGTCCACCACAACACCTCCGAGCCGTGGAAGGTCACGGTGGTGGACACGGGCCTGAACACCATGACCGGTGGCCGCGTCAAGCGGGTGCGTGACTACATCGGGGACGAGCCCTTCATGCTGACCTACGGGGACGGCGTGTCGGATCTGAACATCACCGAACTGCTTAAATTCCACCAGTCTCACGGCAGACTGGTGACCATGTCCGCCTACAACGCCGGCCAGCGGTTCGGGGTTCTGGATGTCGCACCCAGCGGCCAGATCCGCGAGTTCCGCGAGAAGACCCAGGGGGACGGCAGCCTCATCAACATCGG
>OFEZ01001308.1_pt1 | contig 13904 bp, 15 predicted proteins | sample 1521241 | NCBI WGS metagenome assembly OFEZ01 (sample SAMEA3504099, study PRJEB24116) | mouse gut metagenome | biome: mouse gut; feature: mouse-associated habitat; material: faeces | place: Denmark | collected 2011
CTACATATTCCCAATCCTCCGGCTCTACAATAAACTGCCCGTTCTCGAATGTACCGCCCTGTCCCGGATTTAAGACATAAGTACCACCGCCGGAAATTTGAATATCTTCTGAACCCCGGTTTTCATCTGTGCCAATAATAAAGTATTCGTCAAGACCTGTCAGTTCTTTCAGATATAAAAGGATTGTTGCCTGTTCTTTTGCGGACAGCGTTTTTCTTTTCACATATCCAAATGGATAGTATTCGTAGCTGTTACTTCTGTAATTGTCTATTAGGCGTTTTGTCACTTCAATCATCATAGTATGCTCGGTATCTTCGCTCAATTTATCAGTATTATCTGCATACGCACCATTTTCCGCTATATAAAACACGGAAGCCAGATTGTCCGTTTGGCGAAGCTCGCTTTCAACAGTTGCTTCATAGTTTTGTATGACGATTACAACTAAGGCTGCAATATACAACCAATACAGAACGCTTCCCATACAATCAGAGAAGCCCTTACAAGCATTGCCGCTAACGTAACTGTATCTAACTGGACAGGGGCAAATCCCGGAAGCGTGGATATATTGCCGCTTGCAGTTAAAAGGCTGGACGTAAAGACGGAAAGCAGAAAGATAATAAAGTTAGCGATTAACAATCCGGCAATATGCAGCTTTAACCAAAGACTATCTAAAAAGCAGATTGATACCCCTTGCCAAAAAGGCTATAATAGCATCACGGCCTGATGGCTCATTGAAAAAGGAAAGGGATCGGCGCATGGCAAAAGAAATAGAGACCCTCCATGGAAAAAAGACAAGCTTCCAGGGCATCTGCCAGAAAATGCTGGCAGAGATCACATCCGCTTATATGTTCCTGATGATGGCAGTCTATCCTCTTTATTATCAAAATAAATATTACAATATCGGCACTGCCAAATGGCGTTTTTTTACCTTCTGCACTTCCGGGGCAGGCGTCCTCCTAGGGGCTGTCCTTATTTTATATTTCCTGTCCCTTATCCCCAGGCGCAGGCCAAAGAACGCCGCAGGCAAGATCCCGTTTTCCGCCACTGACTGGTTTGCCCTGCTATATGGTGCCTCTGCCCTGCTCTCCACTTTGCTTTCTCCCTATAAGGAGCAGGTGGTCTGGGGGCGGGAGGGCTGGTATATGGGGCTGGTATCCCAGCTTTCCTTTGTATGGATCTATTTTTTGGTATCCCGGTGCTGGCGGTGGTCAGGCTGGGAGATCCTCTGCTGGCTGGGGACAGCGTTCCTGGTCTTTTTCCTTGGGGTGCTGATGCGCTTTCGGGTGGATCCCCTTGGGATGTACCAGGGGCTGGAGGAACGGTATATCCTTGACTTTCTCACCACCATCGGACAGGCTACCTGGTATTCCAGCTATCTGGTGCTCCTGCTTCCCTTAGGGGTCTTTGCCTTTTGGTTTTACCACCACCGGCTCCTGCGCCTGTTTGGGGGGATTTTTTCGTGGATCGGTTTTATGTCATTGGCCACCCAAAATTCCGACAGTGCACTGGCTGCCCTTTGTATTTTGCTTTTTGCCCTGTTCTGGTTTTCCATGGAGAATGCTGAAGCCTTTGGCCGTTTCCTGGAGGTGGTTCTCCTGTGCCTTGCCAGTATGAGGTTGGCCGGGCTCTGCCAGCGGCTTTTTCCGGAAAGGGCGGTTCCTCTGGGCAGGCTTTTTCTATTCTGTTCCCAGGATGCTTCCGGCTGGGTGCTGCTGGCAGTTGCTTTGGGCGGCCTTCTCTTCTTCCGGCGGCAAGAGGGACGAAAGCCCATGGATTTTACCAGATACAAAAAAGTCCCTTTGGGGGCACTCTTTCTCCTGCTTTGGGCGGTCTTCTGTGTGGTGGCCTATATCTGCCTGAACACCATGGGATACCTGCCGGATCATTTAAAGAGCACCAATAACTATCTTCTCTTTGATGAATATTGGGGAAATAACCGCGGCTCCACCTGGGCCATTGGGGTCAAGTCTTATGGGAAGGGCAGCCTTCTCCGCAAGTTTTTCGGCTGCGGCCCGGATGGCTTTTCCGCCTACGTGGGCAGTTTTTTCAAGGAAGAGCTGGACAGGAAGTGGGGGCGGGGCACTATGCTTACCTGTGCCCACAATGAATGGCTGAACACCCTTGTGAATCTGGGGATCACTGGTGCTGTCACTTATATGGGCATTTTTCTTTCTGCCATCTGCCGGTTTTTCAAAAAAAGGAAAGAGTGCCCGGAACTTATTGCCGTCGGGATCTCTGTGATGTGCTACATGGGGCATAATTTCTTCTGCTACCAGCAGATCGTCTGCACCCCCACTGTCTTTCTCCTGATGGGGGCGGGGGAAGCCCTTATCCGCCAGGGCAGATCCCCCTGTCCAGGGGATCCCCCCTTGTGTCAAACAGGCTCTTCCCAGCTTCCCCCTGGCCTTTAATTTTTGATCTGGCGTCCTTCATGGTTCATATGGTAGTTGTCTTTGTAGATCAGTTCTGAGACCGGCACAAAGGAATAGCCTTCATTTTTGAGCGTAGCGATCAGGGTGTCTAACGCCTGGGCGGTAAATTTCGCCCCGTTATGGCAAAGTATAATGGAACCATTCCCTAAGTGCTTGTGCTGTGTCACCGTCTTAATAATGGCGTCCACCCCATAGTCTTTCCAATCCAGGGAATCTATACTTGTAATAGATAAAAGATATAGGATAAAATAATCAGCAGCCGAAATCTGCCATTTGAAAATAACTGATATGAGAGTTTGCTATGGGAATATCATAGTGTATACTATGGGGAAGCCCAAGATTTATCTTACTTTGTAGTTGTGTCCTTGTTAAAAGTAAATTATAATTATATATGTAAATTAAGATTTTTAAAGAAATAGAGAGCAAAATCGGAATTGGCGGAGAGGACTAAAAAATGGAGTACGAAATAAAATTGGCGATAGATGATGATATTGCGCCAGCGCCTGATTTAGCATGGCGTATGTTTGTTAAGTATGATTCGCCGGAAGAAATAGTTGAGGAGATAATTGAATGACAGACATAAAAAGTGTAGCAAAGCTGGTTACTCCTATTGCGGAAAAATATGGTGCAGATAGAGTGGCATTGTTTGGCTCAAGAGCAAAAAGCACAGCAACAGAAACCAGTGATTATGATTTCGTTATATCAAGGGGAAATATACAGTCATTATTTCAGTTGGCGTCTTTTATTGATGAACTTGAAAAAGCATTCGGAGCAAATATAGATGTGATTACAGATACGTCAAACAATATCGAATTTCTGGAGCAGATAAAGAAAGATGAGGTCGTTGTTTATGAATCAAAAAGATAAAACAATACTGATAAAAATAATGGATTATTGCCTGGAAATTAAAGATACACACAATTTTTTTAAACAAAATAAAGAACTTTTTACAAACGAAAAAAATGGATTTATATACAGAAATTCAATTACTATGCCAATACTGCAAATTGGAGAACTTTCTAAAATGTTATCCATAGAATTTTTAAATGAATATACAAAAATTCCATGGAAAATGATTATGCGGATGAGAGATATTGTAGCCCATCACTACGGAAGTCTGGATTATGAGATTGTATGGAATACATCAGTATCAGATATTCCGGAACTTTATCAGGGAATAGAAGAAATATTGAAAGAATAAGCAAACAACGGGCAGCACGCTCCGCGAACTGCCCTTATGTTAAATAAAAATCCGCACTTTTCTTTAATCAGAACTTGCGGATTTTCTGCAAAAAACCACGAAATATTTCAAGCGGATTTGGTCTAAATTATTATAATACCAAATTGCATATTTCCATAGAAAATCAAATTTTCCACTCTATCTCCATATCCCCATTTTCCTGCAATCTAATCTTTTGAACCAAAACTGTGCAGATTGCCTTTTTCTGTTCATCAGTGAATCTACTATAATTAATGGGAATGGAATAATCAATATGCAATCTGTCAGTGATTCTTTTATTTAAGAATAAATCCAATTCTATCTCATTGATTTTCTGTTGTTTAACTTCTATCTTTTCATATACTAGATCCGCAACCTCTCCACCTTTAGAAGCAATCTCCAAAAGATTATCAATTTCTTTTTTCAGTTCTTCTATCTGCTCCCGTTTCTTATTTTCTATAGAAGCGCTTTTTACTAAATCCATGGCTATGGTATTAAGATTTTTCTGGATTTCCAGCCTCAAATCCTCACGCAGTTTATCGAAGGTGACATTTTTTAAATCCACATCACAACAATGCAGCTGCTTTGCACCGTAGCATCCCAATTTCGGCTTTGTGTACATTTTGATTGCATAGCCGCACTTTGCACATTTCAATAAGCCCTGAAATTCTATCATATTGGTAGGCATGTTGTTTTTTCCAATTTGTTCATTTTGTGCAAGGCGTTCCTGTACATTGATAAAAGCCCTGCTGTCAATCACTCCTGCAAAATTAGTCAGGTAAATACTTTGCTCTTTTAAATCCGTATACTTCCGCACATTATAATTTCCGGCTCTTTTCCCTACAATGTGGGCGGATGTTGTACCGTTCCAGTCCTCTTCCTGATTGAGAAATTGAATCCCTCGTATCTGGTAATATTTATATAATACTTTATCTGCAATACAATAGACCGGATTTTGCAGTACTCTTGCAATGGTAATGTTATCAAACATACCATTGCCGCGACGGCTCCTATATCCCATTTCTGTCAGTTCCCGGCAAATCATTCCCATGGAAATATTAGCCCTATCGGCATAATTTTCAAAAATGTATTTTACAATTTCTATTTCCTTTTCATTGATCTGCAAAGTGGGTTTTCCATCTGCTGTCCTTGCATTTGCAAAGCCGTAAGGGGCAGGGCCGCCTGCCCACCTGCCGTCCGTGCGGATACGCTGATAGTAATTATCCTTTACACGCATTTGAATAGTTTCCCGTTCCATTTCCGCAAATACCATACTGATTTTCAGCATGCTCCTGCCTGTTGCGGTGGAAGTGTCAAAGGTTTCGCTGACAGAGCAAAATTCCACCTTATGATTTTCAAAATCCTGATACATAGTAGTAAAATCCAGAAGATTTCTGCTGATTCTATCCAATTTGTATACTACGATTTTTGAAATCATATCCTCCCTTATATCAGTTAGCAGCCTTTGAAATTCCGGCCTAATCATATTTTTACCGCTGTAGCCCTTATCATAATATACCTCTATGGCATCATTGACAGGCTTTGAGTTGATAAAATTTCTGCAAAACTCTATTTGTGTTTCAATGCTTAAGCTGTCCTTTTTATCAACGGATTGCCTTGCATATATAGCTATTTTTCTTTTTATTTGTTATTCCTCGCTTAAATATCTTCTCCATTCATCACATATCTGCATATCTTCAGATATAGCCTGATGCGTTCTTGTGTAGAAACTTCCTTGTAAATATTGATTATGGCCGGACTTATGTTCTCACCACATAAACTAGTTGGTATTTGGGAGCTCTTACTTTGTGCTATCTCTATTTGCCTTTTGTCTGGTGCTTTTGCATCACGTTTTGGTGGCTTGTTGTGAATTACTTCCTGCTTCCGGTTTGCATTTGTCTTTTTCATCCGCTATTTGAGATTTTGTGATATAATCACAAAATCTCAAATACAGTTTGATTTTTTCATCTGTAGGAATGTTTTTATAAATGTTTGTTATCAGAAAAAGCACTCCTTAAAAATCCAGTGGATTCTTTTTCTCCTACTATATTATCTTACTCATTTATTTATTACAAGTCTTTCCACATCCCACTGGATCGTATAATAGCCGCATTCCTTTGCTACATCCACCACCGCATTGTCATAGTCCCCATATGGGGGGCGGAACAGGGACATCTCATAGCCTGTGAGTTCCTGCACTTTGGTATGTACCTTCATCAGCTCCTGCTTTTTCTCCTCATTGGAAAGCTGGCTCATATTCTTGTGGTTCTCGCTGTGGTTTCCCAGATCATGCCCTGGTTGAGTTGCGGTAATGACACATCATCCCTGTGCCCCCTGAAAAAAGCTATCAATATTTTTCTTGATCTCCACAGGCGGCAGGGTCTTTAGCAGATAGCCCTCCGGTTTCAGCGCCACCACTTTTTTTACCCTGTCCTTCTCCACGCTGCCGGTAAGGAAGATCACCGGGATGTCTGCAAAATCTTCCTCGGAACGGATCATTTCCAGTACCTGGCTGCCATCACATACCGGCATCTCATAGTCCAGCAAAATCAGATCCGGGCGGTCCAGGGCAAGGGAGCGGATGGCGGACATGCCTGACTTGGCCAGGGCAACCTCATAGTCCTTGGAAAGCAGCTCCTGCATTGCTTTACGCACAAGGGCGGAATCATCCACCACAAGTATTTTCTTTTTCTGGTTCTCTATGTTGTCCTCCAGATATTTCCCCACTTCTGCCATGGCATTTTCTGCCTGGATGGAAATCTCGCCCCCGCCCTGGTACAACTGGGGCGCAACTACGCAGAAGGCGAAGTACCCTGCGCCGGTGTCCAGCAATAGGCTAAACTGTGGCTGCTGGTCTTCAAACCTTCTCTGGAACTGCCCGTAGCTTAGGAGATTTTCCTCCTTCATTTCATAGGAGTCCATAGAAGGCATATGCTCCCTTACCCGGTCTGCAAACTGGCGTGCCGCATATCTGGTGGCGTTCATCAAAAAGACATTGACGCCCTCTGACTTGTTATCCATGATCTTGCCAATGGTATTTAGGATCAATTTTTCCTCAAAGATCAAGATGAATTCCCATTTTTCCCTCTTCCCTGCGCTGTAGGCCAGACGGTAATAAATACCTTTCCCGAACTTCTCCCCGCCATAGCAGTTGCTGACTACCTGCGCATCCAACTGGAACATATCCTGCAAAAGCTGGATAATGGTACTGCCCATTGCCGCCTGTTCCCCTTCCGGCATCAGCCCCGCCCATTTGCTGGCGGTCTTCCCTGTGATCGCCCGGTCTTCTATCAGGGTATGGCCAATCAGCCAGCCTGAACACACTCCCAGGAAGTGGTTAATGGCCTCCTCCGAATAATTTGAAACTTCCAGTTCCCTTTCCAATGCAGGAAGGGTCTTGCGCCGGAAGTTATCATGGACGCGCCTGTGAGTCTCATACCCGGTGTAGGAAATGGACGCCATATAGCCTTCTTCCTCCGCGAAGTGCCTCATGGCATGATCCTTAAAATATTTGATCCCTTCCTGGCAGACCCAGGGGCCTCTCTGCTCCTGCTGTTTGTCGTCAAGCAATTTATTCAAAATACTGAACAGTTTTCTGTGTTCCTGGTCAATAAAGTCTACCCCAATATTAAACCGATCCTGCCATACTAATTGATTCCCCATGTTGTCTCCTCCTTTGCCTAAAAAAAGCTAAAACATAATGATATAGTATACCATATAATGCCGGAAATGGGAAATTCATTCCTAAAAATACGGCTCCCGGCACCGGAACGCCAGTTCTATTCTTTTGTCCTCATATATCCATATCCTGTCTAAAAAAATAGCCAGGAAGCTTCTGCTGGGCTGCCCTTCACATCCCATCCCCTTCTCCGGGGCTTTCTGGCCTTTTTGCCCTGCCTCTTTGTGGTTTTCTTTGGCCCTGGCCTGGGATGTCTCTTCTGCCGCTGGCCTGAGGCTCCCTTCACGCCAGGCTCTGTCCCGTTCCCTTAGCTGTTCCTGCAAAAGGCGGCATCGCCCTTCATAAAACGATTTCATTTCCTCATACTCTTCTTCTGTGAGAATGCCCTCCTGCCAGTCCCCCAAAAGGCCGGACAGCATTTCCCGGCTCCCGGAGAGCTCCTTTTCCAGTTCCCGGCTGCGGCCATGTTCCAGGAGTACCGCCCCATTCCCCCATAGCCAGTCTGTCCCCTCCCTTCCCAGGGCTGGCAGCCGCCCCAGCTTTTCCCAGGACAGATCCCCGGCCAGGCTGCCTGCACCTTCCCTGCCCTCTGTTCCCAGGATGTTTTCCGCCCAGATCCCCAAAAAGCCCCCAATGATTGCATTGGGCACTTCTTCCCTGACGCTGTGACGGGTACAGCCCTTTTCCACATTGTAGGTTTTACAGATATAAAACGCTGTCTTTTTATTTTTATAAACGTTCTGCCTGCGTATCAACTGCCTGCCGCAGTCAGGGCACTGAAGCATCCCGCTGAAAGGGAATACGCCCCCTCCCCCCGGTTTTGCCCTGATGTCCTTTTTCAGCAGGCACTGCATGGTCTCAAACTGTCCTTCCCCCATAAGGGCAAGGCTCTCCTGAAAAAACACGCTTCTTTCTTCCGGCGGCCTTTCCACCATTTTCTTAATCTTATGGTTGATGCGCTCCCTTTTTCCCTGGACCACCAGCCCCCGACACAGAGGGTTGGTAAGTATCCTGCCCACTGCCGCCGGGCTCCATAAGGAATAAAGTTTTTTCTGGAAGCCGCTCTGGTAACGGATACCTGCGTTTCTTTTATACTCTGCCGGGGAGAGGATCCCAAGGGCATTTAAGCGGTCTGCGATCTGCCTGTTGCTCATGCCGTCGATTTTCCAGCAAAATATTTGCCTTACCACTTCCCCTGCCTCCGGGTCCGGCAATAGCCGCCCGGGGGTTCCGGTATCCTTTAAAAAGCCATAGGAGACATACGCACCAGTATAATCGCCATTGGCCCGCCTGCTTTCCAGGTGGCTTTTGATCTTTACCGACAGGTCTGCGCTGTAGGCATCGTTAATAAAATTTTTTACCGGGAGAAGGAGGTTTTTCCCCATCCCATCCGCAGTAAGGGAATCATAGTGGTCTGTGACCGCGATAAACCGCACCCCCAGGGCAGGGAAAATCTTCTGCAAGTACCTTCCCGTCTCTATATATTCCCTGCCAAAACGGGAAAGATCCTTTACGATCACAAGATTGGCTTTTCCCTGCCCCACATCCTCCATCATCTCCCGGAAACCAGGGCGCCGGAAGTCCGAGCCGGAATAGCCATCGTCTATGTAAACGCTGTCTTTGATACAATTTGATTTTGCCCTGGCACTTTTGGTTTTTCCCGCAGGCATCAGGAACCTGCCCCTTTTCGGAATTGTGTACCCACTAAAAACAGGTTTTAAATATACATTGCAGGCAAAAGGCGTATGATACTATAGAAATCAAGTATAACATTTTCTTGGTTATTCCTCAACACTTCTTTTTACAAGTTCCAAAGTAGGAGGTTTGATTATAACCAATTTGCAGCAGCTAAATCATCTTTTGTTTCTGATCTATTTTATGATGCAGAAATTTGCAGGCAGGCAGCCATATCCCCTATCTGATTTTTACCAGGATCTCCCTCCCGTTCCTGAAGGTGAACCTTACTTCTTCCCTGCCACAGACGGTCACAAAATCCAGCAGGGCATACCAGGCTCCCTGGTCAAAGGAATCCACCTGCCAGGGAAGGTTCCTCAGTTCCTCCGTAAGGGCCTCCAGCATTTTCCGCTGGGCCTGCTTTAGGCTCATGGCTTCCTGGCTCTGCGTTTCCCCGGCCTCAAAGGCCGTGTCCCTGATTTCTTCAAAACCGGCAAGGATAATGTCTTTTTCGTTGATCTGGTTCAGTGCCTTTATAAACAGCTCCTTGATGGCCTCCTCCTCCAGATGGGGGGTGTTACATTTCTTCCCGCCGTCAAATTTATGGTTGCACTGCCAGACCACTTTCCGGTATTTATCATTGGAATGCCAGACCTTGGAGCCGTACCAGCTCCCACAGTCCCCACACCGGATCTTGCCAGAGAAGATATTCATGCTGCTGTGCCTCCTGTCCCCCTTTTCCCGTGACTGCATCAGTGCCTGCACATTATCAAAGACTTCCGGGGCTATGATGGCTTCATGGCTGCCCTCTACATAATATTGGGGCACTTCGCCCTCATTCTTCTTTTTCTTTTTGGAGAGGAAATCAATGGTATAGACTTTTTGCAGGAGGGCATCCCCTTTGTACTTTTCATTGGTAAGGATGGATTCCACCACCGACTTTCCCCATACCTTTTTGCCCCCCGGCGTGGGGATGCCTTGTTCTGTCAGCAGCTTGGCAATCTGATGGGGAGACCTGCCCTGGAGAAAAAGCCCATAGATCTTCCGCACGGTCATCGCCTGCCCCTGGTTGACCACAAGGCTCCCGTCCTCCCCCCGGTCATAGCCAAGGAACCTGCCAAAGGGCACCGTGACCTTGCCGTCCGCAAACCGTTTCCTCATGCCCCAGGTACAGTTTTCCGAAATGCTCCGGCTCTCCTCCTGGGCCAGTGAGGACATGATGGTGATAAGCAACTCGCCCCTGGCATCAAATGTCCAGATGTTTTCTTTTTCAAAATAGCACTCTGTACCCTTCTCCTTGAGCCTGCGGATGGTGGAAAGGCTGTCCACTGTGTTCCTGGCAAACCGGGACACGCTCTTGGTGATGATAAGGTCGATCTTCCCATCCAGGGCGTCCTCCACCATTTTGTTAAATCCCTCCCGGCGGCGTGTGGAAGTTGCACTGATGCCTTCATCCGAATACAGCCCCACAAACTCCCAGTCCTCCCGGCTCTGTATGTAGGTGGTATAATAATCGCATTGGGCAGCGTAACTGGTCTGCTGGTCTTCCATATCAGTGCTGACGCGGGCATAGCCCGCCACCTTACGCTTTTTCCGGCTGCTGATGGGAGCCGCCGTGAAGCGGTTCCGCGTGGCCGGGATTGTTGTCACATTTTTTGCCACCTTGCCTCCTCCCTTCCTGAATATGGTATGCCGGGACACCCTCCTGCCTGGGGGCGATCTCCCACCGCTTTGTTTCCCCTCCATAAAACCGCATTTCCAGGCTTCCGCCGGGAAGGGCGGCCATGCCTTTGACCGTCCTGTTAAATGCCCCCTCATCAAAGCCGTCTGTACCCATCAGCTCCGCGCATATCATCCGGAGCTGCCCTTCGGGATAATTGTGTGCTTTGCAGGTGATCCCTTTCTCTTTCTTTGCCCTGCAAAACCAGACCACAGCCCCCTTCCCCCCTGCAGTATAAGAGCGGCGGGTATAGGAACGCCCGCAGATACCGCATTTTATCTTTCCTGTAAAAGGGTAACTGGGATTTGCCAATGCCCCCCGCCTTTCCCTTTCTGCCAGCACCTTTGCCCAGGTTTCCCGCCCAATAATCGCCTGGTGGCAGTCCGCCATGTAATACTGGGGGAGCTGCCCCCTGTTCTTTACCTTATTTTTGGCGATAGGGTCTTCCATAAAGGATTTCTGCCGCCGGATATCCCCTGCGTAGATTTCATTGCCTATGATGGCTTTTATGGAACTGCCTGAAAATGCGCAGCCTTTCACCGTGGTAAGCCCTGCCCCATTTAATGCCCCTGCGATTTTCCCCAGGGAATGTCCCGCCAGGTACATTTCAAATATCCATCGGACGGTTTCCGCCTCCTTGGGGATGACCGCATACTGCTTGTGTTCTTCCTGGTAACGGTATCCCAGGATGTGTTTGTTTGCCGCCCCGATTTCCCCTGACTGGAACCTTTTCCTTATTCCCCACTTGGCGTTTTCGGAGATGCTCCGGCTCTCTTCCTGGGCAAAAGAGGCAAGGATAGAGAGCATCAGCTCCCCTTCCCCTGAAAAGGACTGGATATGCTCCTTTTCAAACCGCACCTCCACACCAATTTCCTTCAAATGCCTCACTGTGGCAAGCAGGTCAACTGTGTTCCTGGCAAACCGGGATATACTCTTGGTGAGGATGATGTCCACTTTCCCTGCCTCGCAGTCTGCAATCAGGCGGCACCATTCCCTGCGCCTGGCCGTACCGGTGCCGCTGATCCCCAGGTCTGCGTATACCCCGGCAAATTCCCACTCAGGGTTTGACTGTATCAGGCTGTTGTAGTAGCTCACCTGGGCGGAAAGGGAATGGGCAAGGCGTTCTGTCTCCATAGACACCCGGGCATATGCCGCCACCCTCTCCCGTTTTTTCTGAACCGGAACTTTCCGCTCTATTTTGCTGATTTTCGCCATTTTGCCCTCCCTTCCGTGCACGTCCTATTCCCACTGTTTTACCATATATCACTGCATAGCGTCTTTATATCAATGGTTTCCCAGCCAGTAATGTAGCCGAGACCGGGCGGTATTTTTCCAGAAGCTTTGTATCTATTAAAGCCAGTACTTCCTCATTGATGATGCCCTTCCGGTGCATAGCCCCGGCGATAGCCATGGAAATATAATACCGCTTTTCCGCCTGGAATTCTTTCTCCCCCATCCCCGCCGCCTCCAAACCGGTGGGCAATGTAGCATTCATGGGAACAGTACTTCCGTTTTTTATTCCCATAGGCAGTGAACGCCTTCCCGCATTTCCCACAGGTAAATCCATAGACCGCTTTCTGGGCAATCCGCTCCGGGTGTTCCGCCCACCACTTCTCCCGGCAGGCCCTGCAGCAGAATACCCGCTTTTTCATCTTTGGGCGCTGCCTGATCCCCACGCCGCATTCACGGCATCTGTCCTCCTGGCCTGTTGCCTGGATGTCTGCCCGGGTAAGCCTGTTCCTGCGGCAGAAGCTTTTGACGGTATCCTTGGAAATGCCAAGTTCCTTCCCTATGTTCCCATACCCATGCCCCATGCCCCTGAAACGGATAATCTTTTCTTTCTGTTCCTCTGTCACTGTCAGCACCTCCTCCCTATACGGAGATTGGCAGGCTGTTGGCAAAGGGGGGCAGGATGGTCCCTGGTTCCCCTGCCCCCCTTTGTGCCCCATGCGCCGCCTTTGCGGCCTCTGTCCCCTGTATGGGCACACATAAAAGACAGCCCCAGAACAAATTATGCTCTCTGGGCTGTCCATTATAACTGATAAAACTATGGCTTCCTGCCACGATACCCGGGACAAACACTTCCCCACAGAACCAGCTCATTGGAACGGCCACTTCGAAAGGAACCAAAAGGGCAAGGGGGTTCAAATCACATCCCATCTATCATGGCTATATTGAAACAAAACAACGGGCAGCACGCTCCGCGAACTGCCCTTATGTTAAAAAAGAAAGCCTCCGGCAAACCTTAAATCTGCCGGAAGCATATTTTCAGCTTTCTCCCCCTATTTCCCTGGGCGGTTCTGTATCAAAATGCGGTTTTACATATCCACATACTCACGGAAAATATGAATATTCTTCCGGTCTTTTAAATAATCATGGATGAGCCTTTTCTGGTTGGTAATGCTCTCACTCTCTTCCCTTTGCGCCCGGCTGCCTGCCCCCTCGTCCTCTTTGGAAAGGCGCAGGTACACCGCCGCCTCATAAAAGCCCTCCTGGCAGAGGGGGCTGCTGTCATTTTTTTTCATGGCTGTCTGCCTTTCGTACATTTACAGACTGTTTGTATCTTTATATTCCGGGGCGGCATGTCTGTATTCTTCTGGCCTGTGCCGCCTTGTATGCCGGTATGTACATGATATTTGGGCAAGAACGGCATTGACAAAAAGTACTGCACAGACACTAACTTTTATTTAATCCTTCGTCTCCAGGAATATCAGCAATACACATGCCAAAAATGACAGAATAATGACGCCCCAGCAATAAACCTGCGGAATGAGGCTGGTAACCTGATTAACGATAAGGCCCACAAGAAAGGCAACAAAAATCGTTTCTACAATAATCGTTACTTTGACCTTTCGGAACAGCTTCTTCCGATAGTCTTTCGCCTCTCCCTCAATTTTATTGAGGATCTTTTTTCTTTCCTCTTCCTCAATAAAATCCATTACCTCATCCCGGATATTTTTCTTCACAGACTGGAAAATATTTTCCATTTCAAAATCACTGATATTGCTTCCTTTCGGCCTGAATTGCTGAATATAATGTTCCACCACCTGGTCAAACATTGTCTCAGTATCTGCCACCTATTTATCCCCCTTTTTAAAAGACCTCATGACATCGCTGTAAAGCTTCTGCCCTTCATCAGACCATTTTGCACTTCGGAATTCCGTTTCATCATGATATACT
>OFEZ01001314.1_pt1 | contig 13876 bp, 13 predicted proteins | sample 1521241 | NCBI WGS metagenome assembly OFEZ01 (sample SAMEA3504099, study PRJEB24116) | mouse gut metagenome | biome: mouse gut; feature: mouse-associated habitat; material: faeces | place: Denmark | collected 2011
GTTTGCGGGGACGCTTTTTTGTGCCTTTTCTGCCGCTTCTGTTGCTCCCGGCAGGCGGGAAAGGGCAATCAGGAACGCCTTGATCGCCTCGCCGTCCATGTTGGCGGTGAAGGGGAACACGCCCTCCATGATTGCGCCATGCACGATCAGGCGGTGGTTCCGGGCGTGGCGCTCTGCGTCCCTCTGCTTGTTCAGCAAAATCTTCACCTGGTTCTCGTATTGGGCGGCTTCCTTTTTTGCTTCGTCACGCTGTTTCAACAGGGATTCTTTTTTATCCATGATGTGATAGACCTCCTTTCTGCCAGGGAACAAGTTGGCGCTTGTCCCCTGGCGGTGATGGAGCAAATGCCCCTCACTGGGTAAGCCTCAAAACAGCCCGCTGTCAGGGTGGTTTGAGAAAAATTTTAGAAATTTTCTGCGGACGGCCTGGATGCTCTCATAAACGGATTCCCTGGAACAGCCCTGCATCATTCCAATCTCCGTATAACCGAAACCATACAGCGCATAGAGCAAAAACCGCTCCCGCTGAATTGCCGTGCAGGTGTCCAGAATGGACAGCAGCAGAGCCAGGGTTTCCCTCTGGCATACGATGTCCTCCGGGGTGGGCTGATAGGGCAACAGGCCCTCGGTGGCAGCTATGTACTCGTCAAATTCCCGATCATCCCAATGCCGCCGCTTTTCGTGATAGAGGTTCTCGGCTTTCCGTCTGCCCTGGTCATAGCACTCGGCTACTTCGTCATTGACTTCAACAGACACCATACGCCCGTTGATTTTGATGGTGATCTCCATCATGCTTTCCTCCTGTTCAGATTTGGGTTTTGCGAAATCTGAACAGGAGGCGGGGAGCGGCACCGGGGTAATCCGTCCGGCCTATTTATCATTGTGAACCGCAGTACACCGCTTGGAGTATGACTGCCCTTTACAGAGTATCGAAATTCGCATATTCCTTGCTAAATGGCGCATTGCGGCCCACTAAGAAACTTCCTCCATTCTGTTAGTGAATTAAGATACATATAAAAGCCGAATTGTGGTGGATTCAATCGAAAGGGCGCATATTGTAGAATGTCCTTGAGGTGAATTGCGATGGATTTTATTCGTACATTGGGTGACACTGTGAAAAAGGCCCGCAAGCGGCTTGGCCTTACCCAACTCAAAGCTGCTGAAATCTGCTCTATTGATTCACGCACGATTTTGAACATTGAGAACTATCGGGGAAATCCGAAAATGACAGTTTTGTTCCCTCTGGTTCGTGGGCTTCAGATAGATTCCCAGGAGATTTTCTATCCTGGCATGGAGATCAAAAATCCATCTGTCAGCCAACTCCGGTTCTTGATCGAAGATTGCTCCGAACAGGAGGCTACCGCCCTGATTCCTGTTATCCAATCCTTCCTGGGAGCGGTCAGATCGAACGCTGCTGCCGAGATCAAATAGGCCGCAGAACAAAAAAGAGCCTGCATCCTCACGTCAGTAGGAAGCAGGCTCTGCGCTTTAAGCGTCTGGCTCGTCGCTCAACACCATTTTCAGTTGTGCTACTGTTACCCGGATTTCTTTTTTGCACTTGGGACAGTACAGCGGAAATTTCACCAGGACGGTATCAAAATACACCTTAGTCCTTGTTCTGCTGCCGCAGACTGGACAGCACACCCAATGGGAAGATTTATCCTTTTCGTTCACAGTCAATTACCCTTTCTGGCAGTAATCACGCTCTGCGTTCAACGTCTGGCTTTTGTGATTACGCTGTCACAATCAACATTAGGACTGATCTTTCTGCTGGTTTCGTGCCTTGGCCTGCGCCATGGTTTCTTCCACACATTGGGAAGAAACATGGAGCGCATCAAAGGCCCCTTTGAGTAACTCCTGTTCGCTGGAAGAAAGTTCCGCTTTCCCCTTGGAGGAAACGATTATACTCTGCTTTCTCATTTCTTTTTCCGCTCCTGTTCTATTTCAGAGGCATCCGAAATCTGTAAATCTCCTTTACGGAGCCGGAAAACCACATCAGCCTCTTTCGCCAACTCATTGGAGTGCGTCACAATCACCACGCATTTGCCGGATTCGTGGGCACTGTCTTTCAAAATGACGGTGATCTCGGCGGCGGTATCCTCGTCCAGATTCCCGGTCGGTTCATCGGCAAGGATAACCTGTGCATCACTGGCCAGAGCGCGGGCGATGGCTACACGCTGCTGCTGGCCCCCGGACAGCTTCAGCACGTTCCGCTTTGCTTCTTCTGCGGTCAAGCCCAACTGTTCCAGAATGGGGAGCGGTGGATGCTTGGCGGTCAGGGCTACGTTTTCCACCGGTGTTAAGTAGTCGATCAGGTTGTAGCTCTGGAAAATAAACGCCACATGGCTACGCCGGTGATTGGCAAGGCCAGTCTTTGCAATGTCCTCGCCCTGGTACAAAATCTGGCCGCTGGAAGGGCTGTCCAGACCGCCCAGCAGAGACAGCAGCGTTGTTTTCCCGCACCCGGAGGGGCCGAGGATGGCGTACATCTTGCCCTGCTCCATTTGGGCGTTGATACCCCGCAGAACTCTCTTTTTGTTTTCATAGGAATATTGCAGGCCCTTTACTTCTAAAATGCTCATCATCAAAATCTCCTTTAGCTCATTTGTGACAGGATGTTTTTCGGCTTCATTTTTACGATTGGCAGGGATGCCAGCGTTACGGCAGCGGTGCAGAGGACGATCCCCAGTAGATAGACCCAAAGCAGATGTTCCACCGTAACATGGACTTCAATGCTGTCGGGGGCCACCATATTGGATGTGTCGTAGGGGATATACTGGCCTATGATGTCCAGATACTCCGTCCCATCATCAGGGGTTTCAATCTCCGGGATAGGTTGTGTCTCCGCCACTTGGCTGAACAACAGATTGCTCGTCCCCTGTGCAATCGCTCCACTGGAAAAATAGGACAGACCAAAGGCAATCACAGCGATCATCAGCGTTTCAAGAATGTACTGCGCCACGATTTTGACTTTGCTCACACCGATAGAAAGCAGGATGCCCGTTTCATGCGTCCTCTGCTTGATCCGCATATTGAGAATCAGCGCCAAAATGCCGATGCTGACAATCACGATGCCGATAATCAACCCCGTCACCATGTTCTGCATGGCAGTCAGAGAGGATGCCACGGCTTCATAAGCGGTATTATCAACGGTCAGCTTGAAGCAGCTCCAGTCCAGGTCTAACTTCTGTATCTGCGCCGCGATTTTATCAATGTCCCTGGGGTCGTCCACGAAAAACTCTACGCCATTGTCATACTGGATAACATCGTACATCATGATCTCCTGCATGGCTTTGTGGTCGATAATTAGGCGATTCCGTTTGTCTGTTGACGTGGTGTTAAATTGTCCATTGTCCATAGCAACTTCATATATACCGACAATTTTCAGCGACACGTCAGGATAGCCACCTGCGTCATAGCTGCATTGCACAGTGATGGTATCCCCCAACTTCAAGCCGTTTCTTTCAGCAAGTGCGGTGCTGATCAGGACGGTGTGATCGTCCTCCGGGGTGATATGCCGCCCCTCGACCAGCTTGAACGCCCCTCGCCGGAAGTAGTTGAAATACTCGGAATTAGAAACGGAGGGGAGGCGGCTGTAATCTCTCGTTTGTCCGAAGCTAATGCCTGGAATAAACGAAAAATCCATTGCAAAGACGCTGCCATCACCTATACCGTTATAGTCACGGATACCCTTGACGCTCATAACCTTTTCAATATCTGCGTCAGTGATCGGTGTACCTGTGTAGTCTACCAGCACACCGCCAATGCCTTGCTGGTATGTCCAGTTCTGGCTGTTGTCCATATCCCGTTCCAGCTTAATACTCCCGCCTACGGACTGCCGCAGGCTCAATGTGGACTGGTCTGCTGCCGCCAGAATGGAAAGCCCAGTCAGAACGAATGTAGAAATCATGAACAGGGTCAACAGCAGGATCAGCGTTTTTCCTCTTTTCCTGGTCGTGTAGAAAAATGCTCTTTTTATCATGTTGCAGCCTCCCTGAGCTTTTCTGAAGCATCAAAGAAACTGTTTATCTCCCAGTCCGCAGTCAGTCAGTCTATCAAGACGCTGGAGCGGAAGCTGGACCAGCCTCTGTTTATCCGCAGTACCAAGCGGGTACAACTCACCCCTGCAGGCGAGCTCTTGTTTAAGCATATTGAACCCGCTATAAACTTGATCAGCCGCGGGGAGCATCAGCTTGTGGATTCCAATACGCTGGGCTTAAGCCAGCTGCATATCGGAGCCAGTGACACTATATGCCGCTATTTCCTGGTGCCTTATCTGAAACAGTTTCACCAATTGTTTCCAGAAGTCCCCATCAAAGTAACAAATGCGACTTCCCTGAATTGTGTAGATCTGCTGTCTCAGGGGACCGTAGACGTAATCGTGACCAATTCTCCAAACTCCCGGATGAACAGCGCTTTGATCCAGAAAAAAGTCGCCGCTTTCCACGATGTATTTATTGCCAATCCGGCATATTTTGATTTCAAACAACAGGAAGTCTCTCTCGCAAAATTAAATCAATACCCCATCTTAATGCTTGGAAAGCAAAGCACCACCAGTGAGTTTCTGCATCATTTATTTTTACAATATCAATTGGAGCTCGTACCGCAAGTTGAGCTTAGCAGCAATGACCTTCTGATCGATCTTGCGAGAATCGGCCTTGGGATTGCATTTATCCCAGATTACTGCCTGGCAAAGGAACCCAGCGACTTATACATACTTAAGACAAAGGAAGCATTGCCGATGCGTCAAATGGTAGCGGCCATCAGCCCACATCTGCCGATACCGCCTTCCGCCAATGAATTTTTGAAACTGCTTCCAGAACTGGATGCATCATAAGAAAGGAGCTTGATATTTATGAAACTTTACAACATCAAAGACACAGAGGAATTTTTCAAGGTCATCGACCAGTGCAAAGGCACGGTAGAATTAGTCTCCAAACAAGGAGACCGCCTAAATCTGAAATCCCAGCTTACGAAGTATATTACGATTACCAACCTGTTCAGCGATGAATCGATGATTAAGGAATTGGAACTGGTAGCTTACGACCCCGATGATACATCCCTGTTGATGGAATATATGTTTGGAACGGATAAGTAGCAAAATCCTCTCCGCCGCAAAGCTGTCAAGCCGGACATCGAACGGGGCTGCTGAAAAAGATGGCGCGCATGTCGCCCAATCTGTACCATATCATGTAAGGATTTCTTAATTTGACACCTTAACCTTATTTTTCAGCAGCTCCTTTTCTCTATTATGTACTCAGGCAATTAAGAAACTATCAAGTTATCAAAATGGGGCTGTCGCACTAAGATATTTACTTGTTCAAAAGGTCTTGCCGCTTATGCGGCAAAGACAGAATGCACAAAGATTATTCTGGGAAGCTAGCTTCCCAAGATAATCTTTGTGCATTTTGTTTGCATTGCTTTGCAATGAAAACCTTTTAAACAAGTAAATATCTTAGTGCGACAGCCCCATTCATCAAACGATTGAGTTTCGCAAACGCCTAATCATGTACTTTCCAAAATGTCTCCACCGCTTCCCGGATCTGGGACAGATTTACCCGCTGAAATTGATTCCATTCCCTAGGAAACAAGCATTGATACTCTCTTTGTAAAAACCGCTCGTCCAGCAGCAAGATCACTCCCCGGTCCTCTGCTGTGCGGATTACCCGACCTGCCGCCTGCAGCACCTTGTTCATCCCAGGATATAGAAAGGCGTACTCAAATCCCGCCCCCTCCTGACGCTGATAAAAATTCTTCAATATTTCCCGCTCATTGCTGATCTGGGGCAATCCCGTTCCCACAATCATCACCCCGATCAACGCATCCTGCTTCAAATCTATTCCCTCTGCAAATATCCCCCCCATCACGCAAAATCCAATCAGCGATTTCTCCCTTTGTGCCGAAAAGCTTTCCAAAAATTCTTCCCTCTGCACTTCTCCCATGCCGCTCTCCTGGCAAATACAGTCAGTCTCTTGCCGCACCCCTTCCCTCCCCGTAAAACAATCCCAAACCTGATGCATCATTTTATAGGAAGGAAAAAATACCATATAGTTCCCCTTTTTTCCTCTTGCCATCTCCTGAATATAAGCGGCAATTTTTTCGAATTCCTTCTGGGTGCGCCTGGCATACTTGCTGCTGACGTCCTCCGCCACTGCCAGCAGCCTTTGCTCATTATCAAACACCGTCTGGGCATACACCGCATAATTTTCCTGGCAAGTGCTCAGCAGGCTTTTATAATACTGAATCGGCAGCAGCGTGGCAGAAAAGAAAATCGCAGATCTGCCTTTGTCCAAACAAGACTGCAGATTTACCGCCGGGTTGACGCAGAACAATTTCAGCTTGAACCTGCCGTCCGCTTGATGCTCTGTATAAATCACATAATTCTCGTCTGCCAAGTCATACATATTTAAGAAGTGCCGAAGATTGAGATAGAATTCCATCGCTTCCTTTTTCTCTGGTAAATTTACATCCTTTTGAAAAAATTCCTCCAATGCAGATCCAAGCTGCATCAGGGCAAAGACCAAATCCCCGATATCTCCCAGCACACGGTAATCCTCACATTGACGTTTTAAATGCAAGAGATGCTTGTTGCAGCGCTCCAAAGCCGCAACACATTTTTTGCTATAGCTTTTTAACGCCTTTTTCTGCTTGAGGAAATCTTCCTTATAGATACAGGCGCTATACATCTCTCTGCCCCGGTCCACCAGATTATGCGCCTCATCGATTAGAAATAAATATGCTCCCCTGATCCCCTCTGCGAAAAAACGTCTCAGATACACATTGGGATCAAACACATAATTGTAATCGCAGATAATGTCGTCGACCCATAAAGAGGCGTCCAGGCACATTTCAAACGGGCACACCCGATGCTGTCTTGCCTGTGCCAGCAAAACTTCACGGGTGATATCCCGTTCTTTTGCAAGAAGATCAAAAACCGCCTCGTTGACTCGGTCATAATGTCCTTTTGCATACGGGCAGTGTACTGGATTACAGTCCATCTCTTCACAAAGGCAAAGCTTCTCTTTCGCCGTGATCAAAAGCACCCTTCCCAGATACCCTTGCCGCCGCAACAAATCATATGTTTCTTTGGCTACCGTTCTGGTAATGGTACGCGCTGTCAGATAAAAAATCTTATCTGCAAGCCCTTCCCCGACCGCTTTTACCGCCGGAAACACTGTGGTAATGGTTTTCCCGGTCCCGGTCGGCGCCTGAATAAACAGATTCTTCTCCCGGCAAATGGTGCGGTACACCCCTGCGACAAGATCTCTTTGTCCCTCCCGGTAAGGAAATGGAAACCTAAGCCCCGCAATCGACTGATTTCGTTCCTGTCGTGCTTGATACTGGAACTGCGCCCACTTCTCATAAGCGGAAATCAACGACAGAAACCAGCACTCAATCTCTGCAAAAGAATACTGCTCACGAAACCTGCGAATTTCTTCGGTATCCAAATTACAATACGTCATCTGAACAGAAATCTCAGAACATTTCTGCTGCAGCGCCAAGATATAAGCATAACATTTTGCCTGTGCCAGGTGCGTCTTTAGCGGCGCTTCCAGTAAATTGACATCCATGTAAATTCCCTTGATTTCATCTATAACCGCTCTGCCCTCTTCGAGAATCACGCCGTCCGCCCTGCCTTCAAGGATCATCACATAGCGTTCCCGCACAATCTCTATTCTCAAAGGAACCTCTGACTGATACTCCGCTCCCATGCTTCTTTGAATTTTACGGTGAATCCGGCTTCCCTCTCGCATCGCCTCTTTCTGCGCCGCCCTGCCCTGTCGATTGTCAATATCGCCACAACGCAAAATAAATTCTACCAGGTTTCTGACGGAAATTTTAATCTGTTCCATTTGCTCTCCTTTTTAAAACAGCCAAAGGAATCTTCCTCTTTTCACTGACTCTGTCTATGTCAGCGCTTCACTTGCTTAATCGTCGATGATCAGGACATCTTTCGGCTCTTTGCAAATCGAAAGCAGCCTGTCTATGTAAGTAAACACCGATTCTTTATTCAAAGAGGTCCCCACCGAGATTTCCTTTCCGGCAAGCGTTATCACCCCGCCTGAGCGAAAAACCGTGGGACTCGCATTTTTGCCAATAAAATCCCCCTCTTTCAGACATGGGAGCTTATCTAGCATCGCTTCCAATTTGTCCGCATGTTTTGGCATCACTTCCTGAAAAACGATAAGCATGAGGTCTTTTAATTTTTGATCTTCATGTCGTGTGCCATACAATTCAAAAGAATACGTCTTTGAAGCAGTCCTTTTTCGTTCCCAAGCAATGTTTGAGGATGAGGACGCTGCATTTGCAGGCGCACCTGGCTTTATCCTTAACAAATCCCTCTTGCGCTCTTGATGATTGATTTTAGAATACGTCATGCCATCTTCTGTTTTCTCAAAAACATGTAAAATTTTAAAAATTTCTTCCGGCTCTCTGCAACAGACGATCAGCCTCCGGATATAATCTTGTACTGTATTTGCATCCAGCGACGTGCCTATGGAAATCTGCCTGTTTTCTATGTCCAACACGAAGCCTGAGCGAAAAACAGTAGGTTCGGCATTTTTGCCAATAAGATTTCCCTCCCGTAAACATGGCAATTTCTCCAGCAAAACATCAATTTTGTCTTTATGAGCCATGAGGATTCCCTGAAAAACAATGCGCATCATTTCATTTAGCTTATAGTTTTCATACCTTTGTCCATCAAAAGCAAATGTATACAGCCGTCTTCCTCTGCGTCTCTTTTTTCCACTGTCGCAGCCCCCAGGCCCTTTCTGGCATTCTAGTTCCATTTTCGTAATATTGTGGCTGCTTTGACTCTGTTTTTCTTTCCCATGAACTTGTCTGACTTCTGGCAGCAAGACTTCCCCCGACAATCGGCTGGCGGCTGGCTTTAAGCCACGGTCCCTTAAAACCTCCTCCATCTCCTCGCTGAGCCTCGTAATATCATTACCAGCATCTGAGCCAAGACGGATCGCTTTGTTATCGACGCTCACGATATCGCAAACTTTCTCACATGCTCTGAACGCATCATTGTCTTTGTCATTCAATATTTTTTTATAATGCTTTGCAGCGTTATTCCCATCTTCATGCCAGATATCTATGGTAACAATCACCTCTATATGATACAGATCTTTTATCAATTGTAATTCTTTGGCAACTGTCTCTTTCACCATAGAGCTCTCACTGCGGAAGAAAAACGCAAATCTACAATTCTCCCCTCTCAATGCATCCGCCGCTGATAGCTTCCAATCATTTTCATTCAGCGGCATATTAGCAGTATCTATCCATAAGTTAAACCCTTTTTGGTACAGAGATTGAAACACATTCATAACGATTTGTGAATCATAACTGTCATGCGAATAACTTATAAATACATAAGGTTCTTCCATATGGCATTTCATATTTTTTATCTCGTTCGCCCTAAGAAATTCCATTCCAGTTAATGTCTTCTGCATTATTTTATTCCTCCCTTTTCTGATAACGCATTCCTGGATTCTCTTTGCGCCTGATTTTTCGAGAAGAATTTCTGTCAGGTGCACACAAATTTATGAGACATGCCTGGATGACAGGTTGATGAAAATTGTGTGCATTTAGCGTAAAATCATCCGTAAAAGCAGGTATTAGGGAGATTCCGAGAATACATCATTTACCGTCATACGCTGCTTTATCATTCGTTGAAGACCGGCAACGTATCTGAATCCTATTTTAACAAACACCACATCTATTTTCAATACATACAGTTCTCTGAGTTTCTCCATTTTTTATAATAGCCGATACTATAGTGCCAAAAAGGTAAGACAAGAAAGGCTGCCTCGCTAAAATCTTGCGAAACAGCCTTTCTTGTCTTACCTTTTGTCTATTCTTGAACGTCCGTTATTATGCCACAGTATACTTGCTTAAAACATTTTCAAAACTCAGATCTTCGCCACCATACTTCACGGTCAGTTCCTTTTCTACTCCCAGGCCCATTACGCCCAAGATAGACTTAGCGTCAATTACCATGCGCTGGTAGGAAATGTCTACATCGAAATCGCACTTACCAGCGGCACTTACAAAATCACATACTTCTTCTGCATCTGATAACTTAATTATTTTTTCATTCATAGTTCTCATCCTTTCTACCTTGCATTTGTTTTATCTGAGCTTTCGGCAATTATGCCACCTTTTGGAGATTTTGTCAAATCCCTCCTGTTTCCCTCTTCCTAGAAAAACGCACAAAACCATTTCCCATTTTTAGAAATTTTCGTCATTTCTTCCACTTAATAAACCTGCTTTCCCTCCTTTCTTCCATATTTTCCTTTCTGCCTTTGTAGAAACATCCATTTTTCTTTCAACATTGATCTAAAAACTGGCAAACCAGCCAATTTTTACGAAATTTCAGAGAACCAAAAATGTCTCTTCCTTGACTATTTTGCAGGAAAATTCTATAATTATTCATACCTTGTGAAATGGTCCAATGGACATAATGAAGCTGTCACACTTATATCTTCACCTGTTCAAAAGGTCTTGCCGCTCATGCGGCAAAGACAGAATGCAAAAAATCACTTTGGGAAGCAAGCTTCCCAAGATGATGTTCGTGCATTTTGTTTGCATTGCTTTGCAATGGAAACCTTTTGAACAAATTCATGTCTTGTAATTTATGCCAGTGCGACAGCTCCTTGCGAGAAGCCCCAATGAACATAATGGGATCCCAAGAGCGTATGTTTTAAAATATGCTTTATGGGCAAATTAATGCTGATCAGCAGATGATTTTGCAGAAAAGAGGTTATAATGGTATCACAACATATTTTATCCATACTTCAGCAAGTACAAGACGGCGCCATGGATATCCATGCCGCTTATGAACATTTAAAAATCAGCCCCTTTGAGGATCTAGGTTATGCTAAAATTGACCATCACCGCGCCATCCGCCAAGGCACTCCGGAAATCGTCTACGGAGCAGGAAAGACCAAGGAGCAAATCGAGGGAATCGTTGCTTCCCTGCTCTCCCATAGCCCATTTAACATCCTGATTACCCGGCTTTCCCAGGAATCTGCCTTGTACTTGGAAAAGCGCTTTTCGCTGACCTATGACGAACTTTCTCAGGTAGGAATTGTGAACCGCAAAGCTGATCTTACCGCCTCTGGCACAATCCTAGTTGCCACAGGCGGCACCAGTGACATTCCCGTAGCTGAAGAAGCCGCCCTCACGGCAGAAGTATTGGGAAACAAGGTAGAACGTCTTTACGACGTGGGAGTCGCAGGACTGCACCGGCTACTCTCTCATGTGGACAAGATCTCTGGTGCCAGGGCGATCGTGGCTGTAGCTGGAATGGAAGGAGCCCTTGCCAGCGTTATTGGCGGGCTTGCCGATTGTCCTGTGATCGCAGTGCCTACCAGCGTTGGGTATGGCGCTAATTTCGGCGGGCTCTCCGCCCTTCTCTCGATGCTAAACTCTTGCGCCAGCGGCGTTTGCGTGGTAAATATTGATAATGGCTTTGGCGCTGGCTATCTTGCCAGCATGATCAATCATATAGGAGGTAATCAATCATGAAAACACTTTTTATCGAATGCAACATGGGCGCTTCCGGCGACATGCTTTTAGGCGCCCTCTACGAACTTTTGTCTGACTCGCAAAAAGAAACTTTCTTTCAGACGATGAACAGGCTGTTTCCGGGACAAATCATGCTGAACGCCTCTTCTGCAGAAAAATGCGGCATCTGGGGCACAAAAATGAATGTGGTTATCTTAGGAGAAGAAGAAGCGCCAGGACAGGATATCCCTCATGGCAGAGAACACGAACATTCTCATCCATCCGCAACAGAAGAACATCAACATATGGGCCATCTGCACACCAGCTATCCCAAAATGCTTTCCAAGATTGACAAGCTGGAGCTCTCTGATTCTGTAAAAAGACATGCTAAAGCGATATACACATTGATTGGCAATGCGGAAAGCCTGGCGCACAACACCGACATTTCGCAGATTCATTTTCATGAAGTAGGCACTTTGGACGCCTTGATGGACGTAACTGGCTGCTGCTTGCTCCTGGAATTGCTGGATCCGGAGCAGATTCTTGCTTCTCCCATCCATGTAGGCTCTGGCAGTGTCCGTTGCGCCCATGGAATTCTTCCCGTTCCCACCCCTGCCACTGCAGAAATACTAAGAGATGTCCCCATTTACAGCGGCAATATCGAGGGCGAGCTTTGCACCCCCACCGGCGCTGCCATTTTGAAACATTTTGTAAGCCAATTTACCCCGATGCCTCCTATGTCTGTAGAGCAAACCGGTTATGGCATGGGTACAAAGGATTATGATACGGCAAACTGCCTGCGGGTATTCCTGGGCGCTTTAAGCGTTCTTCCGGTTCCTTCTCCCCGTCAGCTTCCCAGCTCTTTTGCTGCTCAACCCCCAAAGCTTCCCCGCCAGGAAGAAACTCACCCAGACTATTACACTGAACATTTTCACAGTTTGGACCAGATTTTAGAGCTTTCCTGCAATCTGGACGACATGACGCCGGAAGCTGTTTCCTATGCGGTGACCCTGCTGCTGGAAGCCGGGGCATTGGACGTCTACACTTCTTCTATATATATGAAGAAAAACCGCCCAGGAATATTGCTGACAGTCCTTTGCAACCTCCAGGAAGAAAGCCGTTTCAGCCGTCTGATCCTGACTCATACCACTACCCGAGGGATTCGCATTCAGCCTTGTTACCGCAGGGCTTTAGACGCTCAGTTTTGCAAGGTTTCCACTGTCTATGGAGAAATCACGGTCAAAACCAGCACTGGATATGGCATTCACAAAATCAAACCAGAATACGAGGGTGTCGCTGCCGCCGCCAGACAGTGCAAAGTTCCTTTCCAGGTAGTTTACGACGCCGCATTAGAAGCTTGCCGGAAAAGCTTTGGCAATTAAAGTCATTTTAGCGAAGATTGCCACTGGCAGCTAGGATATAACGGCAAACTAATATTTATACCATTACAAGGGGCTGTCGCACGAATGTAAACCTTTTGAACAGGTAAATACATTCGTGTGACAGCCCCGCTTCAAAAACGTATCACTTTAGCTAAGAACTTGATTCCAAAATCATGTTCCCTCTTTCGCAAAAGAAAAATGGAGACAATGCAACGATAAGCTTCTTGTAAAAGATACTTCCATTGACTTTAAATCGCTCTATTTCTTAACTGCAAATACTTAAAAAATTGATCTGAGTAATATATTTCATCCAACTTTTCTTGTAATGTAATACTATGTAAAAACTTTAAATATGTTTTATCTGTCGTACGAAACCGCACTTTTGCATTTTTATCAATGCAAATGATATATTCATCAAAAAGCTTATGATGATTCTCACATAGCCATATACCATTATCTCCACTTATCGCATGGGAAAACTGTTGATCAAAAGTAAGAACTTGCTTCTTTATGATACTTACAGGCCAAACATGAGCGCCTTGTATAATTTCAGGAATTTGACAATTGCACAATGCACAACGCTTTATCCCAATTCTTTCTAAAAGATTAACTTTATACCTAGCTGATCTCAGGCTATTGTTTTGTTTAAATTGTCGCTTTTCAAATTCTAAATTTGTAGCAATTACCTCAACATTCCCCATGAGTTTTAGCGTTTTCAAACTGGAATTTGGGAGATGCTTCAAATCACCTTCCAAAATTTCGTAAAGCTTAATATATTGTCCTTGCCGCTTTGTAACGGAGGAAGCCGTATAGCCAAGCATTGCTGCATCATATTTATTTGCTCCATAAGTCTTTGCAAAAATTTCTATCTCTTTCGCTTTTGTAATATAGGAGGAATTGTTGCTCTTATTTTTTCCAAGGGCTGTCGCACGAAGATATTCACTTGGTCAAAAGGTCTTGCCGCTCATGCGGCAAAGACAGAA
>OFEZ01001316.1_pt1 | contig 13833 bp, 10 predicted proteins | sample 1521241 | NCBI WGS metagenome assembly OFEZ01 (sample SAMEA3504099, study PRJEB24116) | mouse gut metagenome | biome: mouse gut; feature: mouse-associated habitat; material: faeces | place: Denmark | collected 2011
CAATCGGCAGCTTCTTCTTAGGCTCATAGTTCAGAATCCACCTGCCTTCCACCACCTCGAACAAAGGCCAGTAGCAAGTCTCCACGCCCAGCTTACAGATTTCCAGAATATCTGGTGTGTTGTACCTCCAACCTCTCGGGCATGGCGCCATAATGTTTAAAAATGCCGCTCCCGGCGTATAGATTGCCTTCTCGGATTTCACATGGAGATCCTTAAAATTCTGGATAAATGTAGTCTGCGCCACATAGGGGATATCATGCGCGGCGATGATTGCCGCCAAGTCTTTTCGGTTCTGAGGCTTTCCGTTGCTTTCGCTGCCTACTGGAGTCGTCGTCGTATCCGCATACATCGGCGTGGCAGAGGAACGCTGGATTCCTGTATTCATATATGCACCGTTATCGTAACACACGTATACCATATCCGTGTTCCTCTCCATCGCGCCGGACAAGGACTGGAAACCGATATCATAAGTCCCGCCGTCTCCGCCGAAGGTAATGAACTTGTATGTCTCGTTTAATTTCCCCTTTCTCTTCAAAACTTTGTAAGCGCCCTCCACACCGCTTAAAGTCGCTCCTGCATTCTCAAACGCATTATGGATATAACTATCCTCCCAAGCAGTATAGGGGTAGGTAAATGTGGATACCTCAAGGCATCCTGTGGCATTTCCGATTACCGCCTTATCTCCTTCGTGCAGGCCCCTCAGTACGTTCCTCACCGCAATCGTGCCGCCGCAGCCAGCACACATTCTATGCCCCGGAGCCAGACGTTCCGGCTTACTCATCGTTTCTTTGAAATTATAACCCATCTTTTGTCCCCCCTATTCTCTGATTCCCAGATAACGGTATGTTTCTCCCGCATTGCCGTCTTTTGCGATTTGTTTCAGAACTGCGAATACACCTTCCATATCTTCTACGCGCACGTCTCGCCCGCCAAGCCCATAGATGTAATTCACTGCCAAAGCATTAGACCTTGCCCGGTATAGTGCGGACATCACGTCTGCGCCGAGGGGACCTCCGTGGTTGGTATATCCCTCCGCACGGTCCATAACCGCAACTGCCTTGACTCCTTCCAGGGCTTCGGCAATTCCTTCCGCCGGAAATGGACGGTAAAGGCGGATTTTCAAAAGACCAACCTTTTCTCCCCGTTCCCGCAGGGCGTCAATGGCATCCTTTGTAGTGCCTGCCGCCGATCCAATCATGACCACCGCATACTCGGCATCCTCCATGCGGTACTCCTCGAACAGCCCGTACTCTCTTCCTGAAATCCCTGCAAATTCCTTCGCCACATCCAAAACAACCTGTTCCACATGCTTCATGCCTTCTGCCTGGTTACGCTTTGCTTCCATATAATAGTCCGTGATAGAATAAGGCCCCACCGCCATCGGACAATCTGGGTTCAGCAGATAATTCTCAGGCTCATATTCCCCGACAAATCTCTTTACCTCATCATCTTCCAGCAGTTCCATGTTTTCCACGGCATGGCTGGTAATGAAACCATCCTGGCAAACCATGATAGGAAGCCGCACGTCCTTGTGCTCAGAAATGCGGTATGCCTGTACCATGTTGTCGTAGGCTTCCTGATTGTTCTCCGCATAGATTTGAATCCATCCGGCATCTCGCGCTCCCATACTGTCCGAATGATCACAGTTAATATTAATCGGCCCTGACAGAGCGCGGTTCACTAACGCCAATGCCAAAGGAAGGCGGTTGGACGCCGCTATGTATAACTCTTCCCACATATAGGCAAGCCCGCAGGAAGAGGTTGCCGTCAAGCTTCTGGCGCCTGCCGCCGACGCTCCGATTGCAGCGCTCATGGAGCTGTGCTCGCTCTCTACCGGAATAAATTCCGTATCCACCTGCCCATTTGCCACGAAGGACGCAAAATACTGGGGAATCTCCGTAGACGGGGTGATTGGGAACGCCGGGAATACATCCGGGTTAATCTGTCTTAATGCGATTGCAATCGCTTCATTTCCTGATAAACGGTCTCTTTTTGCCATCTCTTATTCCACCCCTTCCATCGTAATCGCACCGAACGGGCATGCCTTGACGCAGATGCCGCACCCCTTACAATGCCCATAATCGAATTCGCCTCGTTTGCCGTCTTTCACAGGGATGCAGCTGTCCGGGCAGACCGGCGTACACAGAAGACATTGTTTACATTTTTCTTCGATAAATACCGGCTTGTCTGTGGACCATTCACCTGTGTTGAACTCTTTGGACGTCCCTGCCCCGGCAATCACCATGCCTTCCGTCAGCTCTTTCCATGTTGCTTTTACACCTAATTTCCTGATATCCGTACTCATTACCGCACCTCCTCAAGGGCCATCTCAAGAGCCGCCATATTGCCATCGATAACCTCCGGCTTACTGGCAAACTTATGTGAAAAGGATGCCCGCATTTCTCTCAAGAATGTCTCTTCGTCCATAATTTCCGCTACTTTGACGATTGCCGCAAGGAGTGGTGTATTGGGGAAATATCTTCCCATCGCAGCCATGGATACCTTGTGGGCGTCGATGGTATATACCTTTCCTTCATAGCCTTTCAGGTGGGGGAGGATCTCCTCCTTGGGGCGGGATGTATTGACAAGGATCGCTCCATCTTTTTTCAATCCGCCAGTCACATCCACTGCTTCTAACAGCGATTCGTCTACGACTACCACATACTGGGGGGTATAGATATTGGAATGGACGCGGATCTGCCTGTCACTGATTCGGTTATACGCCGTAATCGGCGCACCCATACGCTCTGGGCCGTACTCCGGGAATCCCTGGACGTATTTCCCTGTCTGGAACGCCACGTCTGCAAGGAGCAGGGCTGCCGTCTTGGCGCCCTGGCCGCCCCTGCCGTGCCATCTGATTTCTGTAAGGTTACTCATCTTCCTTCTTCCTTTCCTTGTATTTTTCTTCCGGGTATGCTATTACCGAGTGAACTCTGTTTTTCTCACATCCACTATTGTACTTGAAGATTCGTCTGGTGTCTACAATGAATTACTATTTTTTACTTCCATCTCCGCTTTCGCCCCGCGCTCTCCATAGCGGCAGCTGCGCTTGCCGCGGCCAGAATCAGGCAGATACAGATTCTCCCTACCGTTCCATCCCCTGTCTTAGGCGACCTGGGCAATCTCGGCGGTTCTGGTTTCCTTACCAGCTTCACGGTCTGGTTCTGGTCTTCCATATCCTCATGGTCCGCAACCTCTTCCCCATTTCCCGTCATATAGAGCTTCTCGAACACAACCAGTTCCTTCTCTCCAAGCCCCTCGCTTGGGAAGGTAAAGTCTAACTCAATACTTCCCGTAGGTTTCTCTGCCTTGAAGACGCGTTCTGCAGTCACTGGCGTCCCGTCAATCATCAACGCCTCCCCTGCAGCCTTATCCATGAGTACGCCCACAACCTTATATTCCATGCCCTCAATCAGATTCTCATACTCTACCAGGTCCGTAACCGTCGCCATATCCCCAATCACCAGTTCTTTATCGCCGTCTGCCTTATCCTTCGCGTTCGTCTTGATTGTCGGGAAATAGATGCTCTGTTTCACCTCCTTCAAATCCTCATGGGCTGCGATAGGATGCTCCTCATACTCCAGTGTCTCGAAAATAACCGCCGTCTTTCCTGCAAGGGATGTCCCGCTCAGAGAAAACTCTACGGAAACCTCCCCTTGGGTTTCCTCTGCCACGAAGGACGCCTCTGCTGTGACCGCATTCCCGCCGTCGTCTTTCAGCGTCTCGCCTGTCTCCTGATCCATCAGGATTCCTTTCACCGTGTACTCATTTCCAACCACCACATTTGAATAAAAGATCTGATCCGTAACGCCAATCTCCCCGTCTGCCATCGACTGATGGGTCAGCGTCTCATCATCTGCCGCCTCTGTCCAGACTTTCGGGATATGGATGGTCTGCGCCTTATCTTCCAAATCTTTATGGACTGCAGCCGTCGTTTTCCGAAACCATGACTTCTCCATCGACAGCTCCTCGAACACGACGAATGTATGCCCTTCTAAGCCTTCCCCCGGGAAATGAAAGGTCAGTTCTACCGTACCCTCCTCTTCCTCCGGCACAAATTTCATATCTGCGCGAATCTTCTTTCCCTTGGCATCTAACGCCGGTTCCCCTGTCTCTTGGTCCATCAGCTCCCCGTAGAGATGATACCGGCGCCCGGGTATCAGGTGATGATAAGAAACCCTGTCCACCACCGTAACCTCCTTAGACGCATTCGTCAGATTCGTCCCTGTCTCGGGATTAAACGCCTGTGTCTGAATCTCCGGAAAATCAACCGTCTGCGCCTCATCCTCGATATCTGCATGAATCGCAATGCTCTTCTTCTCGGAAAATAATTCCTCAAACGCAACTGCCGTCTTTCCTGCAAGCAGACTCCCGTCAAATACAAACACTACGGTCACGTCTCCCTCTGTATCTTTCGCCGTAAATTCCTTCTTTGCCCGAATCTCCTTCCCTTGGGCATCCAACAACGGCTCTCCGTTTGACTTGTCCATCAACACTCCCTGTACCGTATACGTTTTCCCCGGAATCAGGTTCTCGTAATGCACCACATCTTCAATCGTCACCTGCTGCCCTGCATAGGAATTCCCTTTGCCAGTCTCCTTATCTGTCGCCGTGGTTTCAATAGACGGGAAATACACCGTCTGTCCCTCGTCCTTTACATCCTTATGCTCCGCCGCCAGTTTCCCGCTGCACAGCAGCTCTTCAAAGACAACCATTGTCTCTCCTGCAAGCCTGCTCCCGTTAAACCGGAATACCACTTCCGCACTTCCATCCTTCTTTGTCGGGGTAAATGCCGTCTGCGCCGTAATCGGTTTCCCGTCTGCATCTTCCGCCGCTTTCTTCGTCTCCTTGTCCACCAGTGTTCCTTTCAGCACATACTCCCTTCCCGGCAGAAGGTTCTCATACTTCACCACGTCAACCAACGTCACATCCCCATCTGCCCTTGAAATGTGTGACTTCGTGTCATTGTCCAAAACGGCAGTGCCAATCTTAGGGATGTAAATTGTCTGGGAATCGTCTGTGATGTCATGGTGGACGGCATATTCCTGATTATCTTTTTTCAGTGTCTCAAAGGCCACTAAGGTCTTCCCGGCAAGTTTCTTCCCCGGGAAAGTAAATACCACTTCCACCGTCCCGCTTGTCTCCTTTGCCGTAAAAGATGTCTCCGCCTCTACCTTACTTCCGTTATCGTCAAGGACGGCTTTCCCTGTCGCCTGATCCATCAGAATCCCAGTAATCTTATATTTGCGTCCGGCGCGCAGATTCTCATAAGACACCGTGTCCACAATGATCATTTCTTCCTCTGCTGCCGCCATCTGGCTGCCGCTCTTCTGGTCAGCCGCGCTCGTTGCGATGGCAGGAAAATGGATGGTCTGGGAATCGTCGTTGATGTCCGCATGCTCCGCCAGCTTTTCATCTCCCAGATACAATTTTTCATAGATTACAACGTCATTTCCCGCAAGCCCTGAGGCGTCAAAGGTAAATTCCACCTCAACCTCTCCGTTGGAATCCTTAGGGATGAACGTCTTTGTCACCGTAACGGGATTTCCTTCTCTGTCCGTGACCTTAACTCCCGTCGTCCGGTTCATCAGCGTCCCTTCCAGACGGTAGGTCTTCTCTTTCTGCAAGCCGATATAAGTAACCCGGTCAATCAACGTCACATCATCCGCCAAAGCATAGTGTGTTCCTGTCGCCTCATCTCTTGCCGCGGTCTCGATTGCAACATCCGCATTTTCCACATTTCCCAGACTGACGATATAGTTTGCCCGGGTGATGGTAAATGAACCGGAATAGAGAAATTTTCCTTCATTGGCTGCACACTTTAGTTCTTCGATGGTATAGGTGTCATAGGGCAGCGCTCCCACGCTGTCATCCACGGGGACGCTCCCGCCATCCCTGCCAAGCCCAAACCACAGACCGTCTCCCGCCTGGCCGCCGTTGGTCCGATGGCTGTGGGCGGCGTATGCGGTACTGGAAGAATAATGTCCGTTCTCGTCCGTCATGACGACGTGGGATTCCTTTGTTGTCTTTGACGTAATCCGAAAAGGCACGCCGGCAATGGGACGCTGGGTATTCTTGTCAATCTTCGTCAGTTCAAAATCCCCTCGGATCACACTGTCCGCAACCCGGTACTCTGTACCATCCTCCACCATGCCCTGGCTTCCGTCCTGGATAATCCGGGCGACATGGACTTTTTCCGCCGTCCCGCCGGCGCCTTCACCATTCAGGTAAAGACTGTCCGCCGGCGCCTGTATCTCTTCGACGCTGATTGTCCCCAGGGGCAGCATGATCTCCCCTCCAATCTGGTAAAATGCGTCTCCGGAAATTTTATCTGGTTTTTGTATACTTGCCGCCTTTGCCTCAAACCCTTTTCCTGCCACTGGCTCCCCGGCTTTGACGACCCATGACCTTGTTGCTGATGCCGGAAGATTCTCCTTCGTGTAATGCCCGCCGTAGAAATTTACCCGGAACTGCGTGTTTGCAAGCGTTGCCGCCCCCAACGCCGCTGTTTCCCTGGATTCCCGGTCAACCTTATAAATAATGACCGGGGGTGCGTAAATCGGTTCGTCGCTGACGTTCAATTCTGCCGTCTGTCCTGCCGAGACTTGTATCGGATACACTTCCGGATCAAGCTGATATCCTTTTGCCGCCGTAATTTCTTTCACATAATAAGTCCCGGCGTCTAAACTTGCCGTGTCCGAGTTCCCGGACACATCCGTAGTCAGGACTGCTGCTTGCTGTGTACACCCGCTGTCACGGAACACGCCGTACTGTGCCCCCGCAAGGCTGTAGCAACTGTTCCCGTCCGTAATCTCTGTGTTTGCCGAAGTCTTCTTTAATCTGGCAGAACCGGTGGGATTCTTTTCAAGCCACACAATATCCTGGACATCTGCCGCTCCTGTGTATGCCACATAGGCCCGGTACTGTTTTAGGTAATCCTGAAAAACTCCATAGGAAGGGTCTGCCGGATTCTGGGATAACTGGTTCAGCACATCCGCCATATTCCGCACTCCTGCCGCCATGGATGTTGACAGGCCTTTTAAGGAGCCCATATACAGATATCCAATCAAGGCATGGGCGTAGGCATAGACATTATTGTCCTTCTCGTTATAAATGTTCCTTCCATAATCCTGATACAGTTTCGGTACGCCTCCGGGCGCTATCAGAAGCGCCGCCTTAATCATATCATTGTCAAGCTCTGAGACACGGTATGTCCCATTGGGTGTATTCAGGTTCGGCTGCGCACAGTACCCCAAAAACTGTCCCTCGCTGGTCGTTACCGTGAACTCACAGGTTCCCCAGCTTCCATAGCTGTGCGCAGTACCGGGACGGATTACCACATCCGAACCTGCTGCAGACCGAAATTTCCGCCCTCCGGTTTCCCCAATCAGACGGGCGTCCTTCCCGGTATCTGTCCTGTCGCTGTCCTTCCCCCACACATACCCTTTTTGTGGGAAATGATACTCCGTTTCCAGATTCTCCCCATCGCTTCCTTCCCTAATAGTCTCTTCCCCGGAGGCTCCCTCTAAGGTTCCTTCGTCGGCTTCGTCTGCCAACCGGAAATCAACGCAGACAATCACAGGCTGATTTCCCATCACAAAAGAATACTTATCCTGCCCTTCTTTTACGGCTTCCGGCGATATCTCTTCTTCTGTCACGGCATCCAGAATCCGAATGTTCTCTACGCAAAATCCTTTATCCGGATCTATCTCCAATGCAACCTTATCCCCTGTACGGTACGCCTTTGTCTCCTCGTCCGTATCTTCTCCTGAACTTGCCAAACTGTCCCCGTCTTGCCCTGTATTCTTATCTTCGTCTGAACTTACAAACCTAACCCTGCCATGCTCCGTCTGCGCAAGCCGGACTGTCCATTCCTCCTGCCCCGTTTCCGAAGCGGAAACATTCCCCACATCATTTTGCAAAGCCAGCAAACAGATTACAAATACCAGCAAAATGGAAATTCCTCTCTTCATTCTTCCCATATTCTGTTCTCCTTTCCGAATTCCGATGATTCTTCCGGAAACCCTATCCATAAAGCATTTCCGGGTATAATGACATCCGGGCACATAACCGCATGCCCGCCCCGAAACCTGTGCATATCAATGGCAAGATGTTATTTGCCTGCCATCAAGCTCTGTTATCCGATATTTCGTTTTCCGGAACCTCACACCTCCTTCCTTAATCTGTGCCGGCTGGTTCACTCAATCATACCCAAGGGGCATGCATTACGGTGTGCCCTTTGGGTATACCTTATTGGACGAAGTCCACCCGCCCCGCAAGGGGCATGCATTACGGTGTGCCCTTTGGGTATTCATTCAGGGATTCGTTACATGAATACGCTTGAATCTTAGATTGATAGAATGTAAGACATTATTACAGAAATGAAAAAAGAATGTCTGACAATAAAAGTTAGGGTAAACTTGGATAATGATAATAAATGAACCATATGATACATCTCATGGAAAACAAAAGAATAAATCAGAACTCTTCGTGTCGCTTAGGACGATTGTCCTGTAGACAGCCCGATACTGTCCGCAACAATGTTTCGTTAGATACATTATAGCAAAATAATCCAGTCTGTCAAGGGGGACTTTGATTCAAAACTCATAAAAAACAATGGAGGTGCCGGGAAATCCTAACACCTCCATTCATCCCATAAGGTTTACGGCTGATTCTCAAAGCTTGTCTCCATAGCTTCTCCAATCATCTTCCAGCATGACATAGCAGTAAAGGTCTGCCCAGCCGCCTTGTTTATCCTTGGTCTGGCTTGGCAAAATACCTTCAAGACGCATTCCCAACTTCTGCATCAGACCGACGGATTTCACGGGGTCGATTGCTTCGGCAAATATCTTGTGGGCATTTAGTTCTCTAAAAGCATAGCCAATCACAGCCTTACAAGACTCATAGGCATAACCCTGCCGCCAAAAGCTGCGGTTGTAAATCCAGCCCATTTCATATACACCCTCGTTAAGCTCATTGAACAGGATGTATCCTATCAGTTTGCCGCTTTCCTTATGGATCGCCGCCACCGCGCCTTTCCTGCCAATGCAGAAAGAAGTCAGAAAATCCTTCGTTTTCTCAAAATCATATGCCGGTTCGCAGTTTGCCATTGTTTCATCATCACCTAAGATGTCGTGGAGTGCCACGGCGTCTTCCGGTGTAAATTCACGAATGATCATCCGTGTAGTTTCTATGTACATATCATCTGTCCTTCAATAGTGTCTTATGCCCTTTCTCATCAGGCTGCCATATTTCCTGTGCCACTGCTTTTGCCGCAACAATATCGACCCCGGTCCCCACGATATTTTCAACAATCACGTCTCCTATACGGATTGGCGCTTTCGCTTCTACATCCTTTAATGCCCGCACACACTCAAGGACTTTTCTCTTAGGAATATCTTCTCTCGTCTTGACCGGCACCATCCGCGCAGCCCCGCCGGACACCTTCACCGTTGTCGTCACAATCCTTGTGGGGTTCGTCAGCTCTTTTCTGGCATAAGCCTCCCCGCGCCTGCATGTGTTCCCGGACACGCCAAGAATCTCCCCTTCTTCCATCGCAACGTTAAGCATGCATCCCATAGGGCAGTTAATACAGATTAGATTTTTCTCTTCCATCGCTCTTATGCCTCCTCTATCTTCACATGAATTGCCTCTAAGGTAGGATATTCCATAAGCTGCTCTTTCGTAAGCACAACCTCCTCCATCTCGCCCGGGGCGGCCACCGCCTTTTTCTTGTGGATTATCCTGTCTTTTCCAAAATAAACGCTGACATAGCAATCTTTGTATACGCTTCCTACGCGGAAACGTACGGTCAGCCGTTCATCCATGCGCTTGACACAGATTGTTTCCGGGACTGTGTAACGTACTCCTTCTCCCGCAGCCAAACGAATCTTTCTGTTATCTCCCCCCGCCGCCTTCTTCTCCTGCACGTACTTCGCCGCGTTTTTCCCCGCAGCCTTCGCCTCCTCCGAAACGAAATCTACCAAATCATGCACATGGAGTACATTTCCGCATGCAAATACACCCTCAATATTCGTCTCAAGGCTTTCATCCACCCTTGGCCCGGATGTGACCGGGTTCAGCTCCACGCCCATGCCGCCGGAAAGCTCATTTTCCGGAATCAAGCCTACAGAGAGCAGAAGCGTGTCGCAGGGATAGAATTCCTTTGTGCCGGGAATCGGCTTTCCCTTTCCGTCAACCTTTGCAAGGGTGACTCCCTCAACCCGTTCCTTCCCCTTGATATCCACTACCGTATGGCTCAGCCTGAGGGGAATTCCATAATCGTCCAGACATTGGACGATATTCCGTTTCAAACCGCCGGAATAAGGCATCAGCTCCGCGACCACCTTCACGTTCGCCCCTTCCAGCGTCATCCTCCTTGCCATAATCAGCCCGATATCGCCGGAGCCAAGGATGACAACCTCCCTTCCCGGCAGATACCCCTCCATATTCACAAGACGCTGTGCCGTTCCTGCCGAAAAGATTCCTGCCGGACGGTATCCCGGGATGTTCAGCGCCCCCCTTGGACGCTCCCGGCATCCCATGGCAAGGATGACTGCCTTCGCCTGAATCTCAAACAGTCCGTCTTCCCGGTTCATCGCCGTCACAACCTTCCCGCGGCTTATGTCCATGACCATGGTATTTAACCGATATTCAATACCCAAGCCCTTCACCGCGTCAATAAACCGCCCTGCATACTCAGGTCCCGTCAACTCTTCTTTAAAAGTATGCAATCCGAAACCGTTATGGATACATTGGTTCAAGATTCCTCCAAGCTCCTTGTCACGTTCCAGAATGACAATCCTTTGGACTCCGTTTTCCCTTGCCGAGACTGCAGCCGCAAGTCCGGCCGGGCCGCCCCCGATAACCACAATATCATAATTTTCCATATCGATGCCTCCTCACAACTTAAAATACATCCTTATTCGTCCCGACAGCCAGATAAGAATTCCCGCCGGATTTCGTCACTTCCCGGATATCCATCTTCCACTCCCTTGCAAGAATCTCCATCGTCCTCGGAGAACAGAACCCTGACTGACAGCGCCCCATGCCCGCCCTCGTCCTGCGTTTCACCCCGTCTAAGGACTTTGCGCCAAGGGGACGCCGTATGGCGTCGATAATCTCTCCCTCTGTGACCATCTCGCAGCGGCAGATGATATTCCCATACGCCGGATTCTCCCGAATCAACGCCGTCCGCTCTTCCTTAGACAGCGTTTCCGGTTTCAGGACTCCCTTTCTTGTGGCGATGAAGCGCTCTTTTTCCTGAAGTTCCAGTCTCTCCCGCAGCATCCCGGCAATCCGTTCCCCAATCGCCGGACAGCTCGTAAGCCCAGGAGACTCAATTCCCGCACAGTCAATAAATCCGATCACAGGCGCGCCCATCTTCATCGCCATATCATACACAGCCGCGATCTTCTTCGCATGCATCTCGCCGATCGTTCCTCCCAGCACAGACGCATCCTGGCTATAGACAAATACCAGGCTGCCTTCGATCAGGCCGTGACCCGTGATGACACCGTCGGAAGGTGTATTCATGTCTGCAAGATTGAAATCCGTGTTTCTTGCGGTTACGAGAGAACCCGTTTCCATGAAACTGTTCTCATCGACTAACCTGGTAATGCGCTGCATGGCCAGACTGTCATTGCTACTATTCATTCCTTTTGCCCTCCATCTATAAAGTAGTTACCATTGAAAAACAGACGCGTCTGCACAAAAAACGGGAACGTATCTGCCCTGGTTTTGGTAATTTGTCACAAAAAAAGCAACAAATTTCGCTATGGTATATTATAGTGGATTTACCCGGACATTTCAAGCAGATTGTCGCTTCTTTTCCAAAAAAAATGACCGGCGGGAATTTCATCCCACCGACCACAGCTGTTTGATCTGCCCCTGAATCGTCTCGAACGGCCACTTCTGTCTGCTCCTGGCCACACAGTTCGGGTCATTGACCCTGAACCCTTCCCCGTCATATCCGTATATCACGATAAAATGCCCCGACGCGGTGAAGTCTCCCGGCCTCATGGCACAGATGATAATCCTGCCCGCATCCAGCTCACGTTTCATAATCGACGGACTGATTCCCGGCCGGCTGACTTCCTGCCCGTACAACCCCGGAACATCATCCATCAGCGCCCACTGCGTCCCTGTTCCGGACATATAATACCCGTTTTCCATACTGTACTCCGCAATCTTATCCGGCGTCAGCGTCTCATTTCCGGTCAGATAATAAAGCGCCATCGACAGACAGGCCGGTCCGCACCCAGCAAGTCCCACATTGCTGTCATCCCCGTATGACACATATCCCCACCTTGGGTCCCACTGTAAAAACAGGGGATATTTCTGCTCACGCTCACTCTCCGTGAGCCCTCCGTTCCTCTGCCCGGATGATTCCGGGTATCCCGCCACAAAATCAGCCATTTCAGGATTATTTGCAAGCGCCTCCAGCAGTTTACCGGTATATCGCTCCGGTTCCTCAAGAATCCGGGCAATCAGCGGATAATCCCCCGCCAGCTCACCCAGCCGCTCCGTAACTTCCCACGATTCCCGCTTCACCGGCCGGTCCACGGCATCAGCAGCGCACAGATCCGGATAATCCCCGCCGGCCTCACCGCCTTCATTCCAGACGCCGCCTTTTTCTGCGGTATCCCCCGCATCCGCACCATTCCAGCCATCCTTTTCTTCTCCCTGAGTCAGAACGGAACGGATGGACCCGCTCCATATGTAATTATTTCCGATATTCACAAGCAGAAGCACCGCCGCCACGAAAACAATGCACTGCCCTCCGAAAAAGAGCAGCTGTCTTTTTCTCTTCCGTCTTCTCAGCTGCGCCCTGCGCTCTTTTTCAGCCCTGCGCCGCCTCTCCGCGCGTCTCCGCAGCCTTTCGCGCTCCGCTTCCTGCTCCGCCGGTTCCCACCACAATACCTCTGCCGTATTTCTGTCCATATGTCCTCCTGGTCTTTTGTTCTCCGCGCTCTCTCCGCGCCTTATCATGTCCCCAGTTTACAGGCATTGTCTTTAAATATCCTTGAAACTGTCTTGAATTTTATCCAAAAGTGTATATTCCATAATAAAGGCCAGTCTTTTCCAGTATTTTAACAAAAAGGAAATAAAATGCTCTTTTTTTCTTAAAAATATTTTAACTATAACCATTTTGATCCATAAACGCAAAAAACAACCGCTTGTCCCCGCCCGTATTCAATGGTATGATACAGAAAAAGCAACCGTGCAGAAATGAGGAAAATATGAAATATATCAGACAGTCCGCAATTATCCTCGCCGCAACCTGCGCCGGGGAACTGCTCAGATATCTGATCCCGCTTCCGGTTCCCGGCAGTATCTACGGCCTGCTGCTCCTGCTGGGTCTGCTGTCCTTACAGATCATCCGGCTGGAACAGGTCCGGGAAACGGGGGAGTTTCTGATTGAGATCATGCCGCTTATGTTTATTCCTGCAGGGGCGGGACTGATAACTTCGTGGACGCAGATGAAAGGTATCCTGCTCCCGCTCTGCATCATTATCCCGCTCTCCACCTGCCTTGTAATGCTTGTGACAGGAAAAGTAACCGGATATCTGCTGGAAAAAAACAGAAAAGAAGGGAAAGAGCATGAATGATTTTTTTCACAACTCCGCGACCGCCGGGGTCGTTCTCAGCTTTCTGGGTTATTTCGCCGGAACAGCCATAAAACAAAAATGGAAACTGCCCGTCCTGAACCCGCTATTGATCTCCATCGCCCTTGTGACCGGTTTCCTGCTGCTTTTCCGGGTCGACTATAACGCTTACAGCAGCAGCGCCGGATATCTGAGCTATCTGCTGACCCCTGCCACCGTCAGCCTG
>OFEZ01001321.1_pt1 | contig 13798 bp, 10 predicted proteins | sample 1521241 | NCBI WGS metagenome assembly OFEZ01 (sample SAMEA3504099, study PRJEB24116) | mouse gut metagenome | biome: mouse gut; feature: mouse-associated habitat; material: faeces | place: Denmark | collected 2011
AGATGTCGGACGCCGGGGAAGCGTTTATCCGAAAGTACTTCACGGTGGAGGAAGCCGAAAGGGTTTTGCGGTCGGATATCGGGTGATACATTTTTGACTACCTGGAGGGAGTACTATGGAACAGAACAAAAGCAGTGCTAAAAGAATACAATGGCTGGATATTTGCCGAGGAATCCTGATTATTCTGATGGTGACGGGCCATAGCACGGGTTTGTTCAATAAATATATCTATCAGTTTCATATGGCTGCCTTTTTCTTTTTGTCGGGCTATATGTCTCAACCCGAAAAAAGAGGTATGTTTCAAACGCTGTTTGATAAATTCTTTACCGTTCTTTTACCGGCAGTCACAACGGTGCTGTTTGGCCTTGTACTGCTGTGGCTGCTGCATTTAGGCGGATGGGATACGCTTGTCTCCTCATGGGAATTTCCGGGCTGGAGACATGCGCTGGATTCGCTCTTCCTACAGGGAGATATCTGGGTGGACGTATTAGGCGCCAACTGGTTTCTCATTACGCTGTTTGGCGTATGCATAGTAAACAAGCTTATACATCAGCTAACCCGTAAATCCTCCATGTGGTATATTACGGTTTCTCTTGTTCTGTACGCAGCCGGATATGCGGCCGTAAAAACAGGCAGTATTCCCAAAATAGGCATGTTTTCCATGGACCAGGTGCTGATCGGAAATTTGTTCTATGCTATCGGACATTGTTTCCTGAAACATCATATTCTGGAACGGATAACCCAGGCCAAAAGGGTGTGGAGCTTTGCACTGCTTATCATCTCGGCAGGATGTATGTGGTTTGTGAGACAGTATCTGCATATTGTGATAGATTGGGCATCCCGCACATTTGCGCATCCGATACTGGATGGGCTGACTGCTCTAAACGGTACGTTCTTTGTCTTTGCGGTTTCCTTGCTGATCAGCCGTTTTATGAAAAGAACCGGGAAATTGCTTTGCCATATTGGAAAAAACACACTGGGGATTTTATTTTTTCACTTTACTTTTTTTAAGGTGTTATATCTTCCTTTTTATTGGGGCGGCATTATTGACAAGACGGATTTCTCCTGCATTACCCCCGGAAATATGTCTACCCAGGAACTGGCAGTAAAATATTGGTATGTGATAGCGGCCGGAGCTGTGGTGTTGAGCCTGGGAATGTGGAAACTGCTTATGCAAAGTCGAAAGTTAAGATTTTTGCTGGGACAGGATAAGCAGACCTATATGGAATTATGGAATTCGCATGCTGTTATGGCAATCAGGAAATTTAATCAGAAGATCACAGATAATTGCAAAAAATGGTATCAAAGGTTCAGTGAGGAAAAGAGTGGAAACAGGCTGCTCTGCTATGCCGTCATTCTGGAATTTGCTCTGCTGTGTGCCCTGATTATCAGACAGGGCATTATCCTGAACGATGACCTTAATACCTTGCTGATCAGGGAGCAGGGATATATTCCGCTTCTGGTAAATGCGCTGAAAAACGAATTAAGGATGGGGCGGCCTTTGCGTTTGGTAGGAGGTTTCAACTATTCGCTTGCCTTTTTGACCACTAATGTAACCTTTAACAGATTGATCCAGTGCATATTTTTAGGCGTATGCCTGATTCAGTTTGCCAGGCTGATCCGCAATTTATTTAGGAGCAATAAGATTGCGACAGTAACCGTTGTTCTGATTATCACTTGTATGCCCCTTACTTTTGAACATTCGGCGCCCAATGCGTTTATTACGCTTGTAATACTCCCGCTATGGCATTTGTGTATTTCCTTAAATAATTGGGTCAGCTATCTCAGAACAGGGGAAAAAAAATATTTCTGGTGGTATTTAATTGCATGGATTGTAGCCTTACAGGGTTATGAATTTGTGGTGACCTACACGCCTGCTTTTCTGCTGATATATATATATGAAAAGAAACTGAAAATAAATACGCTGCGGGAAGCAATATATAAATGTTTGCCTCCCGCGGTCTCCGGCGCAGTTTATATTGTTGCCACTTTTGCCTTGGGAAAACTGGTTCCATCCCATTATACGGGAACTGCTTTGACGTTTGTCTCTGTTGGCAGTTCTTTTGAAATCATTAAAACATTGGCGTTGTCCGCAATACCGGGATATTTCTTATTTAACTCAAAATATGTCTATTTATTTTATTTATACAGCGGTGAATATGCCAGAAACATATATGGCGCTGCTGCCAGCAAAAATGTAGGCTGGTTTATTACTGATAGCGCCTTTCTGAACGAGTTAGGTAGAATGGTTCGCAGCATTTGGCTGTCTCCGGCCAATATACTCAGAATCTCCGCACTGGCCGCAACGCTTTTCTACCTGTGGAGATTCAGCCAGATCACCCGGGATGAGCATAATAGCGTCGCTGAGTTTAGATTAGGGGTCTTCCTTTGCCTCTTGGGATATACTTTGATACCCAGTCTTCCCAACTCCTTGTCGGCGCTGTATCAGGGAAATGTAAATGCTGTAAGTTTTACCAGCCTGCCGGTGAGTATGTTTCTATTTTTCACGGTATGCTTATCTGCCGGCTATCTGATCAGCGCAATTTGGGAAAAATGGCGCAAATCAGTGCTTATTTGCTGTATTTTCATCGGCCTGCTTGGATTCTCCGTCCAAACAATGAATATTGTGTTTGCCGATAAGAGTGAGCAAAATTTTAAGCGCATAAGCGAAATAGAAAATTTATTTCAAAGTAATTGCATGCATAATCTGGACGGGGAAACGGTTTATGCGCCCGATCTGTTTGAAACACGGGATGCCCTGGCAGTATCAGAACCTTACTGGGGGGAGATTGCAGACCATAACCAAATAGATCTTGATTTTACAGAGGATGAAAACGCAGCGGCAAAAATCTTCTATATAAATGATGAATACTTCTGTGTGGTCACGGAGGAAGAAATAGCGGTATTGAGCCCGAAGGTTCTAAACGGCCGGTTTCTGATAGCGATGGATACAGACAGCTATGAGGTAACCCGTTCTGATAGCTGGCAATATGATGGACAGTTTTTCTGCTATCGCTTTGAAAACAGTGAAAGCGGACCGATTCCTTTGGATAACAGCACGCCGGCTTTTAACAATTATCAGCCTCATGTCGGCGATACATTAGATACTGCGGAAGTTGACGGGATGTATGAAGACGGATGGTGCGGTTCCGATGTCCGTGTCAGGATAGACAGCGGAGAGGACGGACTACTTCACATTACAGGCTGGTTCTCCGAAGAGATAGACCCTGAAAAGGGATATGCCATTTCTGTTTACTGTGATGAAAAGCTGGCTCAAATATATCCTCTGCAAGAACAGGTTATAGACATTACGCTTAGTTTGCAGCCCAATACAGTGACTACTGTCAATTTACGCAGCAATTTCGTCCTCGAGAAGCAGAAGGGGGATGTAAGGGAATTAAGTTTTATTCTAACGGATATGTATTAGAACTCATTATTTCAAAAAGGAGGCATCAAAATGAAAGTCGTAATTCTTGCCGGCGGTTTCGGCACCCGAATCAGTGAGGAAAGTCATTTAAAGCCCAAGCCTATGATAGAGATCGGCGGAAAGCCTATCCTGTGGCATATTATGAAAGAGTATTCCTACTATGGGTACAACGAGTTTATCATCTGCTGCGGGTACAAGCAGCATGTGGTCAAGGAGTGGTTTGCCGATTATTATCTGCACAACAGTGACGTTACCTTTGATTTTACCCGCGAGAACCATATGGAGATTCACAGCAATGTGGCGGAGCCTTGGAAAGTGACGCTGGTGGACACTGGTTTAAACACCATGACCGGCGGTCGCATCAAGCGAATCAGATCCTATGTAGGGGACGAGCCTTTTATGCTGACTTATGGGGACGGGGTGGCGAACGTGGATATAGGAGCATTGGTACAATTCCACAAGAGTCACGGGAAAATTGCCACCATGACGGCTGTCAACGTGGGACAACAGTTCGGTGTTCTGGAGATTGAGCCTGACGGAACGATCAGTAAGTTCCGTGAGAAAAGCAATTCTGACGGAGGTGTCATAAATGCCGGATATATGGTGCTCAATCCGGATATCTTCAATTATATAGAAGGGGATTCTACGGTATTTGAAAAAGCTCCCATTGAGAGCGTGGCAGCCCGGGGGGAACTTATGGCCTATATGCATAAAGGATTCTGGAAATGCATGGACACCCAGCGGGACAAGCAGCAGCTGGAGGAAATGATTGCGCTGGGAGAAGCTCCCTGGATGCTTTGGGACAGGTAAAGGAGGAAGGAAAATGTTTGAAAACAAGACACGGCAACAGGCACAGGATGAGATATTGGCAATGGTAAAAGAATTTGCGGATACCTATCACAGGCAAACCGCAGAATTTCAGGAGGGACAGAAGATTCCCTATGCCTCCAGGGTCTATGACAGTGCCGAAATGGTCAATTTGGTGGACAGCGCTCTGGAGTTCTGGCTTACGTCCGGAAGATACACAGAGGAATTTGAGAAAAAACTGGCAGAGTACCTGGGGGTGAGGTATTGCTCTCTGGTCAACTCGGGATCTTCCGCCAACCTGAATGCTTTTATGGCACTCACATCCCCCCTTCTGGGAGAGCGGCGTATTCGGAGGGGAGATGAGGTGATCACTGTCGCGGCAGGGTTCCCCACCACCGTAACCCCTATGATTCAGTATGGCGCCGTACCGGTATTTGTGGATGTGACTATTCCCCAGTATAACATTGACGTGAGCAGGCTGGAGGGGGCTCTCTCCGACAGAACCAAGGCAGTGATGATTGCGCATACACTGGGAAACCCCTTTGATCTGGGGGCAGTGAAGGCATTTTGCGACAAACATAATCTGTGGCTGGTAGAGGATAACTGCGACGCACTGGGTTCCAAATATACAATTAACGGTGAGGAAAGATTTACCGGCACCATCGGTGATATAGGAACTTCCAGTTTCTATCCCCCTCATCATATGACCATGGGCGAGGGAGGAGCCGTCTATACAGATAACCCTATGCTGCACAAAGCCATCCGCTCCTTCCGGGACTGGGGGCGTGACTGTGTCTGCCCCTCCGGGAGAGACAATTTCTGCGGACACAGATTTGACAAACAGTATGGAGAACTGCCGCTGGGATACGACCATAAGTATGTGTACTCCCACTTCGGTTACAATCTCAAGGCAACGGATCTGCAGGCGTCCATAGGCTGTGCCCAGCTGGAGAAATTCCCTTCCTTTGTGGAGAGGCGCAGACACAATTTCAGCAGACTGAAGGCAGCGCTGGAGGGAACGGAGGATAAGCTGATTCTTCCCCGGGCCTGTGAGAACTCAAATCCCAGTTGGTTTGGCTTCCTGATTACCTGCAGGGAAGGGGTCGATCGAAATCAGGTGGTGCAGTATGTGGAATCCAAAGGGGTTCAGACGAGGATGTTATTTGCCGGGAATCTGGTAAAGCATCCCTGCTTTGACGAGATGCGCCGCACAGGAGAGGGCTACCGGGTATATGGTGACTTGTCCAATACGGACAGAATCATGCGGGACACCTTCTGGGTTGGTGTGTACCCCGGAATGACGGATGAGATGATCGACTATATGGCAGAGACGATTAAGAAGGCCATAATATAGGAGCGGCACTATGCAGGTAAAAGTATCGGATTATATCGTTGATTTTTTGGAGAAGAAAGGAATTACCGATGTGTTTGGGTATCCGGGAGGGATGGTAACACATCTGATGGAATCCTTTCGAAGAAGGGAAAACCAAATCCATGCGCATGTCAATTATCATGAGCAGGCCTCTGCTTTCTGTGCCTGCGGATATGCGCAGATCAGCGGACTGCCGGGTGTGGCGTATGCCACCAGCGGCCCGGGGGCAACCAACCTTATTACAGGAATATGCAACGCCTATTTTGATTCTATTCCCGCGATTTTCATAACCGGTCAGGTGAACACTTTCGAAAGCAAAAAAGGTTTTTCGATGCGGCAGAAGGGTTTTCAGGAAACAGATATTGTCTCCATGGTAAATTGTGTCACCAAGTACTGCAATTATATAGCTGACGCCGAAGATATCCGTATGGAGATGGAAAAGGCATGGTATTGGGCAAATGAGGGAAGAAAGGGGCCGGTGCTGCTGGATATTCCCATGAATATTTTCCGCAGCATTGTAGAAACAGATAAGCTGCCGGGATATTGTCCCGGGCAGGAAGATGTCGGCCGGACTGAATTTGATATACCCTGGGAGCCTATACTGGCCGCCTTCCAGTCGGCAAAACGGCCTGCCATTCTCCTCGGCGCAGGGAATAAAGCCGGCAATACCAGGGATGTAATCAGAGATTTTTCGGCATGTACCAATATTCCTCTGGTGACAAGCATGCCCGCATTTGATCTTTTAGAGAGATCAGACACCAATAATTATGGATTTGTGGGTGCCTATGGGGATAGGGCCGCTAACTTCCTGCTTGCCAAATGTGATCTATTGCTGACAGTGGGAACTCGCCTGGACGTGAGACAGATTGGCGCGGTAAAAGATAATTTTGCTCCCGGTGCAAAGTTGATTCGGGTAGATATTGACCCGGGAGAACTGAGTAATCCGATCAAAACGGACGAATTGCAGATCAGAGCGGACGCCGGCGCCTTTTGGCGGGGACTGCTTGAGAGAAAGGCTTTTTTTTGTGTCGGCCAAGAATGGTTTCACGTATGCCGCACATTGCGGGAAAAACTGTCCGGAATTGATCTGAAAACCCCCAATCTTCTGATGCAGGCTTTCAGCAGAGGCATTCCCCGGGAGGCCGTAGTCACCACAGATGTGGGACAGAACCAGGTGTGGGCGGCACAATCTTTTGAAAATAAGGGCAGCCAGAAAGTGCTCTTCTCCGGCGGGCACGGAGCTATGGGATATTCCCTGCCTGCGGCGATCGGGGCATATTACGCACTGCGCAGACCGGTGATAAGTTTTAACGGGGACGGCGGTATCCAAATGAACATTCAGGAACTGCAGTTCCTGGCCAGGGAATCTCTGCCCATAACGGTGGTGGTGCTGAACAATCAGGCATTGGGCATGATCCGTCACTTCCAGGAAATGTATTTTGACAATGAATATTATCAAACAGTTCCTTCCGGCGGCTATAGTGTGCCTGATTTTGAAAAGATTGCCGGGGCATATGGACTTCCCTATCATCTGGTGAGAAGCTGTGATGATTTGGATAAATCGGAACTCAAATTTGATGGGCCTCAGCTGGTGGAAATAAAGATTGAGGAAAATACCTATGTTTTTCCGAAACTTGAATTCGGAAAGCCCAATCAGGACCAGGAGCCTTTGCTGGATCGAGAATTGTACAACTATTTAATGGAGTTATAACCATGCGGAGAATAATTGTTACCGGCGCCACCAGCTATATCGCGATTGCGCTGATCAAGCGTCTGCTGGCGGAGGGATATCTGATATATGCGGTAATCCGGCCCGGTTCCGCGAACAGAGTTAAACTGCCCCAAAGCGCGCGGCTGCACATTCTGGAATTAAATATGGATCAATATTTTGCTCTAAGTACTATGGAACTGGGCGAGATAGATGCTGTTTACCATTTTGCATGGGATGGTGTGCGGGGGCAGTCCAGAACAGACGATGCATTGCAGCTGAATAATATAGAGTGCGCGAAGCAGCTTTTAGAAGTGGTCTGCCAATGTAAGATCCCCTGCTTTATCGGGATGGGGTCTCAGGCGGAATACGGACTGACAGGAGGACGGCTCATCACGGAGGACACGCCGTTAAACCCTGTTGAATCATACGGAATGGCCAAGAAGAGCATTTTCCTGCATGGCATGGAGCAGGCCGGCAGATATGAATTGAACTTTGTATGGGCCAGGATTTTCAGCGCCTATGGCTATGGAGAGTCACCGAATACACTCATTATGAGTTCTTTGGCAAAAATGCTTCGGGGAGAAGACATAAAACTGTCGCCTTGTGAGCATCTGTGGGATTATCTGTACCTGGAAGACCTGGCCGAGGCGCTTTATCTGCTTTATGAAGCCCATTGTCCCACCGGTGCTTACAATATTTCTTATGGATGTCCCAGGCCGCTGAAATATTACCTGGAAAAAATGAAAGAAATATTTCATTCTCACAGCCGGCTGGAATTCGGGGCAATCCCATATGGACCGAATATCGTACAAATGAACCCTTCTATAGGCAAAATACAGTCTGCGGCATTATGGAGTCCTAAAATCGACTTTGAAACAGGTATTCAAAAGTTATATGAGGATGTAAAAAATGGATATGAAAAAGATAAGCATATTAGTACCGACTTATAATGAAGAGGAAAATGTGGCGCCTTTGTCGGAGGCAATTGTAAACCTGTTTTCAGCAGAGTTGAAGGATTATGATTACGAACTTGTATTTATTGATAATGACTCCCGGGATAATACCCGTTCCCTGCTGCGGGAAATCTGTGCGAAAAACAAACGGATCAAGGCTATCTTCAACGTCAAGAATTTTGGACAGTTTAATTCGCCTTATTATGGCCTGCTTCAGACAACGGGAGACTGTACCGTTTTACTATGCGCTGACTTCCAGGATCCCGTTGAGATGATCGTTGACTTTGTGCGTGAGTGGGAGAATGGATATAAGATTGTCATTGGTCAGAAGACTACCAGCAGGGAAAACAGGGTTATGTATTTTCTGCGTTCCTGCTATTATAAGATGATCAAGAAGTTTTCGGATGTAGAGCAGATCGAGCACTTCACAGGTTTTGGGCTCTATGACAGGGAGTTTATTTCGGTACTGCGCAATCTGGAGGATCCGACTCCGTTTCTCAGAGGGATCGTGGCCGAACTGGGATTCCGCAGAAAACAGATTCCCTATGAACAACAGAGGCGCCGGGCCGGTAAGACCCATAATAATTTTATGCGTCTGTATGATGCCGCCATGCTGAGTTTTACTTCGTATACAAAAATCGGGCTGCGCATGGCAACCTTTATAGGGGGTGGGATTGCCATGGTCAGCTTTTGCATTGCCTTGGTGTATCTGGTACTTAAAATCATTTTCTGGAACAGGTTTGTGGCCGGTACGGCTCCTATCCTGATCGGGATGTTTTTCCTGGGGGCGGTGCAGCTGTTGTTTATAGGACTGGTCGGCGAGTATATTCTGAGCATCAATCAACGCATAATGAAAAGACCTCTGGTGATTGAAGAGGAACGCATTAATTATGATAAGGAGGATGAAAGATGTTAGACCTTACATTTTACAAAAATAAGAAAATTCTCATCACCGGGCATACAGGATTTAAAGGTTCCTGGATGTGCCAGCTTCTGGTTATGGCCGGAGCACAGGTGACGGGATATGCGCTCCCTTCTCCCACTGACCCCAGCCTGTTTGACATGTGCCATATCGCGGAAAGGATGAATTCTGTCACAGGGGATATCCGCGACCTGGAACATATGAAGCAGATTTTTGCCCAGGCCATGCCTGAGATTGTTATTCATATGGCAGCCCAGCCCATCGTCAGGGAATCTTACAAAGATCCTGTATACACCTATGAGACAAATGTTATGGGTACGGTAAATGTACTGGAATGTGTTCGCCATACTCCCTCCGTAAAATCCTTTCTTAATGTTACCACTGACAAAGTGTATTTGAACAGGGAATGGGAATGGGGCTACAGGGAAAATGAGGAATTGAATGGATTTGATCCCTATTCCAACTCAAAATCCTGTTCGGAATTGGTCACCAGCAGTTATAAGAACTCCTTCTTTTCCGACGGCAGCACTGCTATCTCCACTGCCAGGGCGGGCAATGTAATCGGCGGCGGGGATTTTGCCGCAGACCGGATCATTCCTGACTGTATCCGGGCGGCTGAAAAGAAGCAGGACATCATTGTAAGAAATCCTTTTTCCACCCGTCCTTATGAACATGTGCTGGAGCCTATCGTTGCTTATTTGATGATTGCGAAGGCTCAGTATGAAGACGGCGGTTTCGCAGGAAATTATAATGTGGGCCCGGATGAAGCAGATTGCTGGACGACGGGGGATTTGGTAACATTGTTCTGTTCCAAGTGGAACAAAATGACCGGGGATTCCATTAAGTGGGTCAATCGGTATGACGGAGGGCCCCACGAGGCTAATTTCCTAAAGCTGGACTGCTCCAAGCTGAAGCATACTTTGGGATGGAAACCCCGTTGGAATGTAGAGACTTCCATGGAAAAAATCATTGAGTGGTCCCTGGTTTATCTCGCCGGGGAGGATGTTTCCCGGTGTATGCAACGGCAGATTGGGGAATTCCTGAATCGGTGAAATAAGGGTAAAATATATTGGCGGAAGTTAAATTCAGGAGGTATTTGATGCAAAATCGGCAAAATGAAAAAACAGCATTGGTAAAAAACATATGTATGCTGTCCGTTATAGTAGTTGTCAATATATTTTATGTCTATTTCTCGAAATGGTTTCATACCTTAGACGGGGATTTTAACGCGTATATCTGGGGAGCTAAATTATCGGGAATAGCCGAGGCACTGAAGCAGGGCGAATTAAGGTTATGGAATCCTAATATCTGGTGCGGCATTTCCGGCATCCATAATTTCTCGGATTCTTTTTATCCGTTTGCAATTTTAGTGTGCAAGATTTTTTGGAATGCGGACAAAGAAATTTTATCGTTCATGGCATATTATGCTTTTACGTTGATTCACAGCATTATAGCGACAACGGGCTTTTTTCTGGTTTTAAAAGAACTTGGGCTGAATCGCGTTGTCAGTTTATTCACTGTGCTGATTGGAGGATCGCTGGTCATTGTAAATATTCCATATATGCAGTTGTGCTGGATTCCTATGTTTAGCTACCTGCTTTTAAAGGCGTATAAAAAAGAAAGAGTTTTGAATGTTTTTTCTGTGGCGGCAGGGATTGTATTCGGCCTTTTTCTTCTACAGGAACTGTCACAGGGCGCGGTGATGGGAGTAATGCTTATGGGGGTGCTTTTCTTTACAGCCGTTTATGTGCTGGTCAGTAAGGAAAAAAACCTCAAAATTCTGAAAAAACTATTTGCCCAATTTGCAATAGCTGGTATAATTGGTGTGTGCATAGGGGCAGTCAACTTGTTTCCGATTCTGGAGCAACAAAACGAATTACTGAGAATTACAGTTGACGGGTTCGCAAGTGCCGCAGAGGGCGTTACACTGGATAATTTCTATGCGCATCCGGCCAACTACAGCATGCTCAGAGAAATCCTTGGTGCCAGGTCAGGAATAAGCTGGTTTGGCCTTATTCCTGTGCTGCTCTGTATAATGGGATTGTTTGCGAAGGAAAATTATGAGGAAAACCCCTATCGGTATGTGGCGCTGCAATTTGGAAAGTGTTTATACCTTTTTATTTTATTAGCATCCATAAGCTGCTATTTCCCGGAAATTTTCTTTCATATTCCTTTTGTGAACATGCTCCGGGAAACGTATCTTTACGCAAACCTGTTGCCCTTTTGCACAACTCTGCTGTCAGCTTTTGGATTGCGTGGGATATATGATTGTATAACAGAAAATGATAGGAGAGGGGTGCAGGAGTTATTTTACAATGTTCCCTTGATGTGTATAGTATGTTTTCTGGTATGTCTGCAATACGCATTGGCTAACTATGACAATCGTACAATATGGATCCTGCTGTGTCTGCTTATAGGCATAGCCCTTGTCATTTTGTTTAAGGCCCGCAAACAGGCAGTCATAGCGGTTTTATTATTTGTAAGCGTAATTAATTTTGCACATATCTTCCGATATAATGATATTTCAAACAAATGGAATATGCCTCAGGCCCAAAAACAATACGAGGAGGTACTGGAGGGAAATAAGCGTTTGGTTGATTATCTGGATTCATTATCTGACGGCGAGAAGGCCTATCGGATTATGACATGGGCGGGAGAAGAAGGGAATTTCTCCTCCAATTCAATGGTTGATGCGGGCGGACAGTATACACAGGGTTATTGGGAACCTATTTACAGAAAAACGCTGGAAATGCATTGGAACCTGAGTTTGGATAAGAGAATTACATTAAACAATGTTCTTTATTTTGTGGTTTCGGAAAACGAGTCTGAAGAATGGCTGAATACTATTTCAGAAGCATTTTTGGATCAACATTTTCAACTGGTGGGAACCATGGATAATATCTATCCGAGTTATAACGCGGAGCAGGGGCAGCCTCTGCGCATATACAAAAATAAGGATTATGCAGGGAATGCATGGCTGGTCTATGACTATGTCAAATGTGATCCGGATATGTCACTTGAGGATCAATTTTCCATTATAAATGATCCTTCGTTCTCTGTCCGCGATACGGCTCTGGTAGAAGTTGGAAGCCCTAATGCGGAAGCGTTTTTAGACAGGGTATCCCAGCCGGACGCGAACGCAAGCGTTGAACTGATAAATTATACAAACAACAGCATTGAACTGCGCTGCAAAACGGAAAATGCCGCAATCCTCGTGATGGCGGAGAGCGACGCAAAGGGATGGAAGGCCTATATAGATGGTGAAAGACAAGAGATTTTGACTGTAAATTATGGGAACAGAGGGCTATTGGTTGAGGCAGGGGAACACAATATCAAAATGGTTTATTCGCCAAACGGTTATCTTATAGGGGGAATACTCACATTGGTCATGCTTTTGGCCTGTATTGTTGCAATCCCTGTACTTATAGTCAAATCCCATAATCATTGACTGAAAGCGGGGTTACAAACACTATGTATGAGAAAATGGAATCAGTTATCCGAAATATGTTAAAAATTTTCAAGAAAGATATCAGTGTACAAACCCTGGAGAATCTCACCCAGTTTGTATTGTTCGGCATAGTGGGTGTATCCAACACCGTTATCAGTTATTTGCTTAACATTATGGTCCTGGGGCTGCTGAGCCCCTTTAGGCTGGCCTGGGACTATATAGCCGGTAATCTGGTGGCCTTTCTGCTCAGTGTGCTGTGGTCCTTTTACTGGAACAACCGTATTGTGTTTACCCAGGGAGAGGGCCAAAGCCGCAACCTGTGGAAAGCGCTGCTTAAAGCCTACGCCGCCTATGGCTTTACAGGCATTGTTTTAAATAATATCTTATCCTGGATATGGATATCCATGTTCCATATCTCCAAGTATATTGCGCCGCTGATCAATCTGGTGATCAGTGTACCTCTGAATTTTGTGATAAATAAGCTATGGACGTTTAAGGATTAAAGCGGCAAGCCTGAGCTCATATGCCAGGCTTTTTTGGTCTGATTGTTTTCAGTAGTACTCTTTCCGTATTATCTTTCACGTTTCCTGATTTTTGAATGAATTTTCTATATTCTATTGAACTTTCCTATACACCTTCGTCTCTTTATGGAAAAATAACGGATTATGTGGTAATATACATTAAATATTTAGGAAGGCATTTGATTATATAATATTGCCTGAAAAGATATATACCCGGAAATTGTTAAAATCACGGTATAAGAATAAAGGATGAAAAATACAGATGAGTGAAGTAAAGCCAAGCGCATTGATGAAACTTACACCTACCACAGAGGCCCGGTTGGGGGTCTATGAGGAACAACTCACATCTGCCCTGACCGATCCGGACATCCGGAATATTGCCCTGTCCGGCCCCTATGGGGCCGGTAAAAGCAGTATTCTGGCAACCTATAAAAAGAGCCATCCGCAGGGCTGACGGGAGACACGAAGTATGTACGAACACTGTGACCATCACTCCACCCTGTTCAGCCTGCATGACTGCCGCGCGGAAAAAATGACCTTTGAAAGCGGAGTACTGTCCTTCTGCTTTCCGGACGGCTTCTGGGTGACCCGGGACCACCCGCTGAACACCACCGGCAAAATTGTGAAAACCGGTCCA
>OFEZ01001335.1_pt1 | contig 13667 bp, 18 predicted proteins | sample 1521241 | NCBI WGS metagenome assembly OFEZ01 (sample SAMEA3504099, study PRJEB24116) | mouse gut metagenome | biome: mouse gut; feature: mouse-associated habitat; material: faeces | place: Denmark | collected 2011
CAAAACGCCCAAATTGTGTTTGTCTGATGCCAAAATCTTTCGCCGTTGGGCATATTTCCATTTTTCAAACAGCGCCTAATAGAAAACTTGCAACTGCTTCTGCACTGGTTTTAGTTGTTTTTTTTGCGTTATAATGAACCTTGAAGTAGTTGTTATGTACCTCAGAGGTAAGAGTTGCTATAGATTCTTGTACCTCTTCAGGAAGAGTTTCGAGGCCATAGGTGGATACGTCACTACTCAAAGGGACACCGCAGAAGTCAAATGTACCATCATCCTCCATCATCTGCATACATTTTTCCAAATATTCATCTTCAGTAATTATGCCAACACTAAAAAGTTGATTGATTCTATCAAATGGATCAGTGCCTGATAGATCAACTGTTGTGGAAGGGGTAAATTCAATTCCACCATTGATTTTTACTGCTCCAGAAATCTCTACTCGGTTTGAATTATATACGTCTTGGCTATATGTAGGTGAAAAATCAAAATCGGCATAGATTTCCTCGTTACCCTCATTCAAGATAGTAATATTTGGATAGTCATAGAGAGAAGAAGAGGTCAACTCCACATCGCTGATTTGAGAGAGTGTGAATACATTTTGGTCGTTGTTAATACCGTAATATAGTTCGGTATGTTTATCAATGCCGAATCCTATGGGCAACGTATCCATTTGAACAGTCAAAGAAAAGACAGAGGATGGGGGAGTGAATGTAAACACGCCGTCGTGATTCGGATGAACCGTAAATGCAAGGGTTTCGTCATATTCAGTAACCCACTCTGTTGCGGTTTCCTCTCTGGGTATAGACTGGTAAACATTGATATTTATATTGGTTAAATCAATGGACTCGGAAGTAGAATCAACCTCTATTTTTCCAGAGAATGAAGATTCAACATTGGCAGCTGCGACGTTTGAAATGGAGAGCAACAATGAAAGCGATAGTAATGAACAGATGAATTTTTGCAGAGTTTTCATAAAAACCTCCAATCTTCTTATGTGGTTTCTGATATGAATTGGTTTATTGCGTCATATATTATACATATATCATCTCCATCCTTAAAGTATTGAAGCCCATCTGGATTTTCTAAATCGAGAGAAAAAGCCATATTCTCTGCACCCAAAATAGACGTTATACTATCAGCAGAAAAATTACCGTCAATGATAGGAAGAATTGGCCATTTTCCTAAATTATAAACTATAACACAGGGGGGTAATTTCAAAAGGGTTAATCCATCGTGGTAGAAATAGTTGATACATTCTTCCCCTAATTCGGCCTCCAATTTTTTACATAGCGCAGAGTTTTGAGTTACATAAGGAGTAAATTGATATCCATATATAATGACTGAATCGACAGATTCAAAAAGCGAAGTTAATAGAGAAACTGTGTCTGAATTATACTCACTTACATCAATCCAAAGCAAGATTGAATCGTCTATTGAAATAAAATCAAGGTTAGAGTTTGTAGAAAAAGATTGAAAGAAAATATGTTTAATTTTGCATTCAATTAATAGGCATTCTTTAGAAGAAGATTTGGAAAAAGTTCCAGAAAACACCTTATTAACTGTTACATCATAGAATCCACAGGGGTTAAGCCCTGACAGGTTGTGCGTTTCACTGAAATAAACATCACGCCAAGCATCAGCAGAAGAGTTTGGTTCAGGAAGGGATGTGCTATTAGATTGTATTTGACATGCGGAGAGATTTATAAATAACAGTAGAATACAACATATACCATGCAGAGATTGTTTCATACAGTATTTTTCTCCTTGATGTGTGCAATGGGATTAAGGATAGACTATAGTTATTATACAGTGTGAGCGGTGATGTGTCAAGGAGCTTTAGCGGTTTACCCGTTTATATAATGAACGGGTAAACCGCTATACCTTTAGTTTTAGGAATATCTTGACTGCTCCGGAAACTTATGCTATACTAAACGTGGAGGGTTAGATACCGCTGAGATAGCGGAACCAGGCTGGCCGCTGCCGGCCGGCGACCAGGTAGACGTCACCTTCCCACGCTGCTCGTCTGGGCGAGGATAAACAGCTAATTAGGCCCAGAGCGTCCCGGCTCCCAGCTGGGGGTTTAGCATTTGCTAATCAGAAGCCGTACAGGTTTGATACCCCTGTGTGGTGTGCGGGCTTGCCGTAGTAACCTTTGTGAACTGGAAAGCACACCATTGACCCCGATGTGAGTAATCCTTTTGAAAGCTCGGGTAAGTACAACGTATCGTGTCCCTACCCACCCTCTGAATGTGGCCGGTTGCACTGTAAAGATGACCGGAGAGCTGCTCCCTCGGATCAAGGAGCCGACAGAACCCGAACTGCCGTAGATGTTTAATAAATAGGGCTGCACACATAAGCAGGATAAAAAGTGTAGGGAGCTTTCCCAAACCCGTCACACATAAGACGTTAAAAAGTGTACTTTGCCGATTGTCGAGTCTCCGATGGGAGCTGGCAGGAGGCGGCTTGGCTTTAACGAGTTATAGAAAACAAGAGTTATAGAAATGTAGTTTTATATTTATCTGTAAAAATAGAAATTTATATTTATAGATAAATATTATTCTACATACCGAGGAAAGGGGCCGAGATGGGGCGGAGAAACAAATCATACTCGAAAGACCTTCACCAGCAAGCCTATGACCGGCTCACAGGTATGCTGGCCTTTGGCGAAAGCAAGAAGGCGGCGGTGGCCGCTGGGACGGACAGAGATAAGATTTTCTCCATCAGCACCTACAAGGGGTATTGGAAACACACAAAATATTTCATTAAGTACATCAAGGAAAACCATCCAGAGTGTACCACGCTGAAAAGCGCAAAGAAGTATGCCAACGAATGGCTTCAAACACGGGTTGACCAGGGCTTGTCTGCCTGGACTGTCCAGCTTGAGGCGAAGGCCCTGGGTAAGTTGTACGGGATTGCTCCAGACGATGATAGTTACTTTAAGCCGCCCAAGAGAAACCGACAGGACATCAAACGGAGCCGCGGCGACCGGGTGCGGGATCGTCACTTCTCCAAAACGAACAATGACGAGCTGATTAAGTTTTGCCGGGGAACAGGGCTGCGGCGGAGTGAACTGGAGGCCCTGAAGGGGAAAGACCTGGTGACCAGGGCGCAGATCGAGGCCGGTATCGCCAGGATCGAAGCAATCCCCGTTGACAAACGGACGTCCCAGGAATCGAAGCGGCTGGATATGCTGAAGGATACCAGGATGTTTCCGGGGGAGTATTTCACGTTTGTCCGCCAGGGCAAAGGTGGCCGGGAACGGGTGAGCCCCATTATCGGGAAGAACATGGAGCAGATCGTGGCCAGGATGAAGGAGACACCGGCAGAGGAAAAGGTATGGCAGCACGTTCATAAGAGTGCGGATATCCATTCCTACCGGGCCGAGTATGCCACGGCCATCTATAAAGCCCATGCCAGGGCAATCCAGGATATCCCCTATGACAGAGTAAATAAAGGCACCGGGCGGCGGTATCAGAGTGAGGTCTATACCTGTCGGAAGGATGAGGCCGGGAAGAAGCTGGACAAGGCTGCCATGCTGGTGTGCAGCAAGGCCCTGGGCCATAACCGGATCAGCGTTGTGGCCGACAACTACATCCGGGGTTTGTGAGAGGAGGGGAGATGTCATGGCCAGATATGTCAAGCTGGGAACTCTTGGGGGTTATAAGGATGTTCCTGGTGGCCAGTCTGATCCGGAGTGTACTCATGTAATCTTGACCAAGAAAGAGTATGACCAGATTTATAGTGAGAAGGCAAAGGCAGAGCGAGAAGTCAGTAGTACAAAATATGAGGCTGAGAGGGCGATAAACGACGCAAGACGAGGAGCCCAGTATACGGCCCAACAAGCCGCTGCTGAGGCCCAGAAGAAGGTGGAGGCTATGGAGGCCGACCTGGCTGCTGAAAGGGCTGAGAGCGCCCATCAGCGGGCGCTGAACGCCAATTTGCTGCGGATATCTAGGGAGAGGGCAAACGCAGATAGAAAACTGAGGCCAAAAAAAGAGCATACCGGCTATTTGGTTGTTTTTTCAGAAGAAACAGATCATCAGTACAAAGACGGCAATCGGCGTGTAAAGAGGGTATTACTCTGGAAAACGGTAATACAGAGCCCGTATGTGGTGGATTTTCCAGAGGCGCAGATACGGAAGCAAGTCCTGGAGGAGTTGCTTCAGGAAGATGAAGATGGACACCGGTTGATTGACAGGCTAGGAATCAATGGGATTTACAACAAAGGGTATGGCAGCATGATCGAAGATCGGGAATGGTGTGCAGAGCCGGGGAAATACAACATTATGCTCAAGCCAAAATTTAAGGCAAATTTCAGAGCCGGTTATTGGGAGGTTATATGCCTCCATACTAAGCCCCTGGACGTGGTTCCAAAGGATATGAGGGTTTGTACATCAAACTAAACCTTTATCCTCCAGCTTGTCCCACAATGTCAGTTGGTCGAAACCTAACTCTTTTTCAATATCGCTTCTGATCCTCGCAGTCTCAAGGCTATTCTTAGAGGAAACACGAAACTCGACCTCTATCACCTTCCGGCCCCGCCGAATTTCCTCAAAAGCAACATCCTTATCACTGTATTGATTAATTTCCTTGACGGAGGGGACTAATACGCGTCTCTTAAAGTCTCTGTATTCTTTATACCGCTCCCCGCCAAGTAGTCGCTTCAATTCATTGACGCTGTATCGTCTCTGGTAGTCTGCCAAATCATGAAAGTGAATGCTTTTCACGAGTTCATAAAGCCTAATCGTGTACTTGCTTTTAAAGTGAAGCGTCCAAAGGAGTTCATAACTTGTAAAGTTTTGCTTCAGCTGTAATAAAAATGGCTTCATATCACTGTCAAGCCGAATCTGTATCGTTCCCGAGCCAGCGTCAATATACGGCTTCTCAATCCACCGCAACAGGGTTTCTCTTTTTTCGGCAATTTCTACCCAAAGGCTTTTGTCCGCAATTTCTTTAATCGCTGCTTTCAAATCCTGATATATCTTTCCATTATTGTCATCAATTCCACACACGCGGCAAAATTCTGCTATCGAAAATTCATACAGCTTGAAATCTTCATCAAAGGGTGTGACTTGGGATATCAGGTATAATACGATTTTCTGTTGTTGTAGAGAAAGGTTAAACCGGCTTTTCTGTATCAGGTCATTTGCCTTAGTAACGGTTTTATTCCTCAATTCCAAATATTTGTTTTCCTTCATCCCCATCACCTCATCCCTCAATATACACTATTGTGTCAAATAAGTCAATGAAGTCACAATATGCTTTTGACGTAGGATTCTTATGAACTAAACGTCACAATATGTTGAAAATTGAAAATTCCCTCTCCTGGTATCCCCGATCTCTTCTTCCCCCTCCAGTAGTTTGTCCGTACTAAAAGTCACAATTGGCTGAACCAAATGTCACGATAGTATGAACCAAATGTCACTAATACATGAACCGTTTGTCACATTAAAAGGAGGTATACATTATAAAAAAGAAAGATAAGAAAGATAAGAAAGATTTTAGAAAGATGCGGTTCTGCCGCATTCTAAAAAATACATGAAAAAAGGAACGGTTATCAATTCAAATTTGTCCGTCAGCGAATGGCAGAGGAACTACTGGACGGTAAAAAGAGATCTCTAGCGCTTGACGGGTCCCGCTGTCCACTGGCGGAGCCGTCGGCCCTTGAGGGCCATTACAGAAGAAAACCGGACATTATGTCCGGTTTTTCAGCGTGTCGAAGAAGTATTTTCGACACGCTGAGGCTTATTTGTCATCATGAAAAATAAGCCCCCTTTCGTTAAGATCAGGGGGGCAAGAAGCTGCCCCCTGTCCAGGGGCCAACCGTCCACCGTCAATGCCAACGCCAAAGAAACCATATCATATTTCGGCAACAAGCGCAAGCCCAGGAGCCGGAAGGGAAACGATTTGCCATGATGGCAAATATGAACATGTTGTGAATCATCAGGACGATTTGACACCGTGTCAAATCGTCCACCTTTAACGCTGTCCCCGCCGACCTGATAATAGGCGATTCTCTTTTACTCTTGACAAATGTGTATTTAATGCGTATAGTATTCTTGTGAGGTGGGAAACATGAAAAGGACCGATTTAATGAAACTGTTCAAAAACAAAGGCTGGTGGGTACTCCGCGAAGGGACAAACCACACCATTCTCACCAACGGGACCGACATAGAGCCGGTTCCCAGGCACAGGGAGATCAACGAGCAGCTGGCCAATGCGATTATCAAACGCCGCGGCCTGAAATAAGGGGGAGACATCATGAAAACAGCATATCCTATCATTTTGACGCCAGCAGAAACCGGCTATGTTGTGACGGTCCCGGACCTCCAGATCAATACGGAAGGGGCCGACATCGCGGACGCCATCGACATGGCGGCGGATGCCATCGGCCTTTGGGGGATTACAGCCCAGGACATGGGCAAAGTGGTCCCGGCCCCGTCTTCGGCGCTTCCCGCGTGCAATGACGGGGAGCTTGCCACATTCGCCCTTGTTGACTTCGACGCATACCGCCGGGCGAATGACATGCGAACCATTCGGAAAAATGTCACGCTTCCATGCTATCTAAACGATTTGGCAGAAAAGGCCGGTCTTAATTTCTCCCGTATCTTGCAGGACGCTTTAAAAGAAAAACTCCAAGTGAACTAAGGCGGGACCATTCCAAACAACGCCGCCCACATTATAGGGGCGGCGTTGTTTTTGCAAGCATAGAGCGAATGTACATTTTACGCACTTGCAGGGGGTTTCCCCTATCCCCATATGCCGCCAGGAACGGCCATGTTCCGCCCTGGAGCCTCCGGCCCGGCACTCTCTGCCGGAGTACTGCTACCTCTTTCGTCCCGGAGCCTGGAGGCCGCCGCCAGCGTGGAGGCCTCCAGGAGCTGGCCGGGGATAATTCGTGGAAAGCAAATGTATATTATTTCGCTTGTATTTTGCTCCTTGTTGTGTTATACTATGAGAGGTCAAGAAAGGAGCGTTTTTTATGGCACAAATTAGTTTGAGAGTAGACGATGATGTGAAACGTGGGGCTGAACAGACGTTGGCCGATATTGGGTTGAGTATGTCCACGGCTATCAATGTGTTTTTGCGTAAGGTTGCCAGGGAGGGGCGCATACCGTTTGAATTGTCTGTTGACCCCTTTTATTCTGAAAGCAATATTCGATACCTTGAGGGAATCATGCAGGATGTAAAGGATGGTAAGGCCCACTTTGCTGAGCATGATTTGATTGAGGTGGACTGATGCGGTTATTATGGGAAGATAGGGCCTGGAATGATTATCTGTATTGGCAAACGCAGGATAAGAAAATGTTGAAACGGATCAATGCGCTCATTAAGGACATTTGCAGGAGTACCTTTGATGGGATTGGAAAGCCGGAGCCGCTACGGGAAAATCTGGGTGGACTGTGGAGCCGACGCATTGATGAAACCAATCGGATTGTTTACTATGAGAAGGATGGGATTATCTATGTGGTTTCCTGTCGGGGCCATTACGATTGAGTTAAGAGGCTGACTGTGATGACACAACAGGAGTATAAGGAAAAACTTGAAAGAGGGATTGCTCAGGTTCGAGCTGGCCAGGGCATCGTAAAAACAATGGAGGAGTTAGAGCGTATGGCAGAGGAAATGAGAATTGCCCAGCTTCAGTTACCAGACCCGGCAGACACCGATCCGCACCCTCGGCTGCTCCTGGAGGGCCGGGGCATCCATGCCGGGGAGTGGTTCTCGGCCCTGTTCCCGGATGGGTGGCATGACATAACCCTGGAGGTGAGCTGGGAGCCGACCGGCCCTGGCTGCTGGTATATCTCAACGCCTGGATTTAGCGATATTTGCCCCATTGGACTGTTTGTGAAGGTATAAGATATATAACAAAATTAAGGTATATATCATATATAACAGATGTATATGAAATAAAAAGCGGTGCCTCCAGGCCTGGAGGCACCGCTTTTTGCTTGACAATATCAGGAATAAGAGATATATTTTATATAACTTAAATAGCAGACGTAAGCTATATAACTGAAGTAAGGAGTGAAGGATTTGAAGGTTATAGCGATAGCGAACCAGAAGGGCGGCGTGGCTAAGACCACGACAACGCACAATCTCGGCGTGGCTCTGGCGGCGAAGGGAAAGCGGGTTCTCCTGATTGACCTGGACAGCCAGGCCAGCCTGACGATCAGCGTGGGCCTGGAGCCGCTGGAGGTGAAGCGGACGATTGTTGACGTTCTGCGGAAGGACGGGGTGCCGGTCAGCGAGTGCATCGAGCGGATCGGCGACCGGCTGCACATCGTCACGTCCATCATCGACCTGGCTCCCATGGAGATGGAGCTGTTGTCCAGGGCCAGCCGGGAGAAGATTCTAGACCGGGCCTTGCGACCGGTCCGGGGGGCGTATGACTTCATCCTGGTAGACTGCCCGCCGCAGCTCTCCATCCTGACGATCAACGCACTCTCCTGTGCCGATGGTGTGATTATCCCCGTCAAGACGGACTATCTGGCCTACCGGGGCCTGACGCAGCTTCAGGACAGTATCCGGGAGATCCAGGAGCTGATTAACCCGGAGCTGAAGGTGCTGGGGGTCATTGCGACGCTGTACGAGAAGCGGGTGGCCGACGATAATGAGATACTGGCCGCTCTGAGGAAGGAGTATAACCTCCTGGGCGTGATTAAGCGGCTGGCTGTTGCCAAGAAGGGTATTTATGACGGGCTGGCCGTGGTGGAGCAGACGCCCGGCAGCGAGATCTCCATTGAGTACAACAAAATTGCGGATATGATGATTGCGGAAAAATACGAAAGGACGGAAAAAGAAAATGGCTAAGTTTGAGGATAGAGAGAACCGCAGGAGAACGTCAGTTGTTGGCAGCATCGTTGACGGTGCGCCGGTGGCCTCCGGGAGTGGGAGGGGACGCCCCAAGGAGGACCGAGAGATCAAGAAGCGGGTGAGCCTGTCGGTGATGCCGAGCTTGTATGAGGACATCCAAAAGATCGCCTATGTGCAGCGGAGGAGTATCAGCGACGTGGTCGGTGACCTAATGGAGCAGTTTAGGGCAGGACATGAGAAAGAGCTTGCAGAGTACAGAAAGATAAAAAATAATGAGAAAAAAGGCTGAGGCAACGCTACGTTGCCTGAATGTAAACCGCACACGGTTTACATTTAATGGGATATTGTCTAAGATTGGGGTGTGAAATGGATGAAGCTGGATGAAAAGCTGGTTCATTTGCGAAAAGAGAAAGGGCTTACCCAATTAGAATTGGCGGAGGCCGTGAAGGTGTCCCGGCAAGCTGTTTCAAAGTGGGAGTCGGGTGGAGGTACACCCTCTACGGAAAATCTCATGGGCCTGAGTGAGCTATATGGGGTATCGATTGACTACTTGCTCAATGAGGAGGAGCGAGAGCCTGATGATGGTAGTGTATCTAAGGGAGAAATGAAGGATACTCCTAAGCCAGTTCATGAAAGTCAAAAGAGGAACGCTATAAAATGGATAGCTATTGCGTGTGCTATTTTTGTATTGATGATAACTGTTTGGGTATTTACAAACAATAAGGGTAGGGAATCCCATCTCTTGGGAGAAATGAGCAGAGAGGAGGTTGTAACTGATAGAAATTTCACGATAGGTTGGTAGAGCCGAGGGGAGGTGAGGGCTATGTGGTTAAAAAAAGTATGTTGTTTGTTTTTGGTATGTGCGGTTTCGGCTGGATGCTTTGGATTGGATGCGGGCGCAGTTAATCTGGATGGCCAAGCGCAAAGTGTGGCTATTGAACGTGCATCGGGTCGCTTCAGTATGGAAGTTTACAAGCATGAAGTTGTTTCTGCTGATACGAGCTTTCCGCTGGAAGTCGGGGAAACTGTGACTATCAACGCAGTTTATTCTCCAAGCTCTGCGAGTGTAGACTTTGGTCTGATTGCGCCGGATGGGTTGTTTTATTCTATAAGAGCGCAAAAAGGCAGTTTCAATGAGACAATAGAGGTTGACCAGCGAGGCTACTATACATTGGCAATCAGGAACAATTCTGATGAAACTGTATCGGTTTCTGGATTTGTAAATTATTAACTCTATTGTAGACTTTGAAGGTTAAAGGGACAAAAAAGGAGTAATATATGAAAAAGAGACTTATTACATTATTCCTGGCATTTGCGGTATGTTTAACTATGGTAACTCCCGCTTTTGCAGCAAATGATCTGCAGCAGGTGCAAGGTGAGGGCGAGGAGTTGGTGAGCATTTCGCAAAGATATCGCATGGTACAGAACGACGAAGCAATCTCAATTCTCATGGAGAAGAAAGGCTATTCATATGCTGACGCTCAGCAGGTAGTTGAGGGAGTATTGACGGAAGGGGTATCACTTGGTGAGCGATGGATTAAATATGATGCAGGGATGGGATATACAATTGAGGTTGGTTGTTTGATTGAAATCGAATGCGGTTCTGGACATTGTAATTTTGGAGACGTTATTGAAAAATGGTCGAAAGCGTCTGGTACCGGTGATTACACATGGGATGAATTTTATGTCTATGTAGAGGTGGGACCGCCGTTTGCTACATCTATTAATTTTAGGTCAAGAGGGAACCTCGAGGTAACGGTTGCAACATCTTCAAGTGCAGGCTTTGAGGCGGCAGGATTTAGTGTTGTGGGGAGTGTTTCGACATCAACCATATATCGAAAGACTATTAGTATTGATGAAACATGGACGGTTGGAGATCCTTTGGAATAAAGCTTTATCATCTCAGGGGAGTATTGACTGCTATTGGTACGATACTTGTCATTGCAATAGGTGTTTCGATTAGTTTCTCGGAAAGCGATACAAAAGACAGTATAAAAGTAGGAATTCGTTTTTCAGATGATGGTATATATAATGCTGATGGCATGAATTTTTCCTGGGAAGTTGAAAACGAAAATGAATATATTATTAAATTCGAAGAAGGATCTATCGCATCTATTACACTCAATGGAGAATCATACGAAACGGATATAAAGGCCGTTGTGTTGGAACCAGGAGAAACATATAAAGTTAATATTCAAATCCCATATCCCATCGCCCGTAAAGACGGGACTAATAACATAATAATTGCTGCGACAACGGAAAATGGAACGGTAGCGACTTATAAAAAATCGTTTCATCATTGATTCTTAACTTTATTGATTTTTTCGTCAAAAAGAGTTCATCAGCATACCTTCAGGATAATTAACGAAAAGTTCTGCCTGATACCCTTAAAATTGCTCCATTGGTTCCGCATTTGATTATCTTTAATTGTAGAAAAAAGGAGAAACTTAATCATGAAAAAAGCCTTGTGCGTATTGCTGGCACTCTGTATGATGACCTCTTTGGTAATTCCGGCTGCTGCGACAGAAATTGAGGGCTCCGTAGAAGAGGAAAAGGCTGTTGCAACGAATATTAAACTCAGAGAAAATGAGAATGTAGTTTGTGTAGACACGCTTCCGAATGGGAACGAGAGTGTGATTACAAGCTATGATAAAGCAGATGGAACTATTGAGTATTCCTACTATGAAAATGAAAATTTAATAAGGACCTACACGGTAGCCCCTGGATCTGGGTACTATACAGTCAAAGAAAATACTGGCGAAAATGGCTTGGTTGCGAAGAGGGCTATCGAAAAGACAGTTTACGTTGGGACGGCAACGAATGAGAAAGTAGCTGCAATAAGTGAAAGTGGTTATAAATATTGGGGATCAGTGAGCTATTACAATCCGTTCATGAATGAGACATATACTATTCGCTGCACGATATTGGAGGATGTAGATACGGACGGACGGTTTTCTCCTGCGGCCTACTATGCAGAAAAAGCATCTTTCCTCGTGAGCGTTGTTTCATTTTTCTTTTTCCCCACAAAAGACCCAATTGAGCGAGCTGCAGAAAAGATTTTTGATGAGGCTGTAGAGAGGGCCTTCTTTGTAAAAGTGGTAAGTTCTGCGGGAGAAGTGCTAAAGTATGTGTTGGAAAAGAATTTTTCTGTTGATGCAACATACATCTCCTATCGGATTAAAGGCGTAGGAATTACTGGACATCCTTCCGGAGAGTTTGAGAGTAGAGACGGCTATAAAGCAACGGTAGCCGCTAGTGATGGGCTTTTCAATAAAACAACATATACTGCGATTTGGACAAAGGATGATTGGAGAAATCCGACAATGGGGAGACTGATGTTTTGGGAGGTCTATGGAAATGAGTACAGCCCGACATCATGGAATCCCTGATTATGAGGCCAGAATTCTTCCATTTAATCGGAAGCTGTATTTCTGTTTCTGAAAGTATAAGTTTTATTAAAATATGCAGAAACAGAAAAAATGCAGAGATGTATACGGATATCGTTGGGCCATATAGAGACCAATTTTTGATAAGTCAGGCAGTGCTTTTTGCTATTGGAGCGATGGTTTATCCGGTAACATTTCTGATAAAAATAGAAAGTGGACTTGGGGTCCGTCTTCTCCACGTAGCTCATCAGACGGGAGTACTCGTTCTTGTTGACAATGACAATGATCTCCTTCCGGGGGGCGTTGTCATAGGCGCCGGTGCTCTCGTAGATGGTTGCGCCGCTGTGGAGATCGTTGAGGATGAACTGCCGCAGCTCCTCCAGCTTGCTGGACATGATGCACACCCGGCGCTTCTGGTCAAAGCCGAAGATGAAGTGGTCCAGGACAATGCCGTTGAGGTAGGTGCCCAGGACGCTGAGCATGACGGTTTTGGCGTCGTAGAGGAAGGCGGAGGACAGGGCCACGCACATGCCCGCCACGGACACCGCCTTGCCCAGCTCCATGCGGAAGAACTTGTTGAGCAGCTTGGCCACCACGTCCAGGCCGCCGGAGGAGGCATTTTTCACGAACAGCATGGTCTGGCCGATGCTGACCACAAAGAGAAAGCAGACCATGTCCAGAAAGGGATCGCCCATGATGGACTGGTTGTTGGGGAAGACCCGCTCCAGAATCCACAGCACCGCCGGCACCAGCACGGAGGTGTACACGGTCTTGGTGCCGAACTCCCGGCCGATGAGCAGGAAGCCCAGCAGCAGCAGTCCCACGTTGAGGATGAAGGTGATGACGGAGATGGACAGGGGAATAAGGTTGCTGAGGATAATGGCCAGGCCGGAGATGCTGCCCACGGTGAGGCTGCTGGGGATGAGGAAAAAGAACACCGCCGCCGCGCAGATGACGGTGCCCACCGTAATCATCAGAAAATCTGTAAGCTTCTCTCGCGTTTCCATGGAAAATACCCCTCTCATTTTGATGCTCTATTGTACCATATCCCGGCGGCCGGGGAAAGCTTCTTTTGCGCTCTTTATTGGATTGGGCGAAAAAACCGGCTATGAATACAGGCGCTCACTTCCCGAACCCGCAGCTGGGGAAGGTGCAGGTCCCGCACCCCAGGCACAGTCCCCCCTCCCCCAGGGCGGCGATCTCCTCCCGGGTGACGGCCGCGCCGGCGGCCAGGGAGGGCAGGAGCAGGTCAAAGACCGTGCGCCGGGCGTACATGACGCACCCGGGAAGGCCCATCACAGGGGTGCCGTCCTCGTAGTACCCCAGCAGGAACATGGCCCCCGGCAGGACGGGTGCGCCGTAGGTGACGATCCGCGCCCCAGAGCGCCGGATGGCCCCAGGGGTCCTGTCGTCGGGGTCCACGCTCATGCCCCCGGTGCAGAGGACCAGGTCCACGCCCCGCTCCCG
>OFEZ01001336.1_pt1 | contig 13640 bp, 17 predicted proteins | sample 1521241 | NCBI WGS metagenome assembly OFEZ01 (sample SAMEA3504099, study PRJEB24116) | mouse gut metagenome | biome: mouse gut; feature: mouse-associated habitat; material: faeces | place: Denmark | collected 2011
GCTGCCCTTCCCCGGAAGGGCAGTAACTTTCTTTCCTTACCCCTGCGCCAGGAATCAAAGCTTTTTCGTAAAGCAAATAATTCTATTTGCCTCCCTGAAATTCATTGCCTTGTGGAATTTGAAACTACTGTCATTGTCTATTTCACAATCACTGGCAAATTCTTTGCAGCCTTTATCTTTTGCCCACATTTCGCACTCATTTAGTAGCTCTTTGGCATAGCCCCTATTGCGATAGCCCTCCAAAATAAAAATTCCCTCTAAATAGCCAACAGGCGTTGTTTCAGTGCCTTCCACATAATCATGCCTAAGTTGGCATTGTGCGAAACCCACAGGAATACCCTTTTCAAATTTCAGAAAAATCCGGGCATCCTTTTGGGCGATTATTTCTGAAAACTCATGGGCTAAATCATCAACTAAATGGCCATCCCACAACAAAACCGCCAACTCAGCTACTATCTGTATATCCGTTTTTGATGCTTCCCGTATCATTATTCCACCTCCAAACCACTGGCACCTGACATATGCCGTTGTATCATCCCATATTTTTTCTTGTGATAGCTGGCCGCCCCGGCATAAGCTAATTTAGCGGAAGAAAGTCCTTTGATACTTTCTTCCGCCACTGCCATTCTGGCAATATTTGTATTCTCATATAATGTAATGGTAATATTTTCTTCTAACTCTTTTCCCCCAAAGCGCGCAACCGGGTACTTGTATGAAACCAAGGAATATTGCCCCTTTGTCCCCTCTATGGCTTTTTCTAATTCCTCCTGGCGTCCTTCTATGTCCCAATCATCCAAAAACGAATATTGATTATATTGGTACAACTATTCTACATCTAAGCAATAGGAGAAAACAACCAATCTGTGGTTTCATCTTGCCAACTTTGCGTTTCGTCCGCTTATTTTATCGTCTTTTCTGCTACTCCCTCCAGGCAATCCGGCTGCATTTCTAATAAATTTTTATTGCAATAAGCCGGTTCGCAAAGCGTGACGGCGTTTGTTGCCGTATTATCTGAATTATGGTAAAATATATTAAGGACACAGAAGCCTGCGTTGACCCTTTCGGGGAACCAGAAGATGATTGGGGATTAGCAAAGGCGTATGCCGGGAGGAAAAACCACCCAAATTGTGCTGGGAGGATACGCAAAAATAATCCACCCATGAATAAAACCGGAGGAAATCTATGAAATTTTTAACAATCACATCATCTGATGATATATGGAAAGAAGTAAGCCAATTTGCCCAAAACTGCTCATGGAGGGCTGGAAAATCTCTGTCCCAAAATATGTCCGGCAACACTTTTACAGATTGGGAGCGTGTGATAGTTGCTTTGCACGAAAACGATATTGCTGGTTATTGCACTGTTGCAAAAAGGGATTGTATTGCAAATGTCCCATACACACCTTACATTGGCTATATGTTCGTTGATGAAAAGTATAGAGGCCAGCGCCTAAGCCAGAAACTTATTTCTTATGCAATGTCTTATCTACAAACACAGGGATTTCATCAGGTTTATTTGGTAAGTGACCACGAAAATCTTTACGAAAAGTACGGTTTCAAAGTCATTGACACCAAAAGAGCCCCCTGGGGAGAAATAGAAAAAATCTATATGCATGAGATATAAAGAACTATGTGTGTACAATGGCCTTTATAATCTAAAAAAGCAGGAATAGGAATTTACAGGCTTCCAAAGGGCCTTTTAGTCTGGCTGCTGGCCGTTATGGGCTTTCCATTGACATTCAGTAAACTTCATATGGGTGAAAACAGCTTTGAAAGAAGAATCTTCCGGTGAGCAGGCATAGATGCCAAACTTAATTTTACCACTGCCCTTATTCATATGGCAAATACGCATTTGATTAAATTTGGTGCCATCTTCGGAACATTCAATACAGTAATCATCATCACGGCGGCTAAAGCGGTACCACATGGATTTGATAGCGGAAGGAATCGCAGTAGTAGCCCAGTCGGAATATCCTCCATTCGTTACAACACTGCCTAAATGCTGGAAATCTTCGTCCTCATATTCAATGGAGCCTTTCAGCCAATTTTCACTGTCTAAATACATAACAATGCCGCATTGGTCAAATCGGTGGTGGCTTTGTGAAAAATCGGTTTTTACAACAAAGCTGAAAAACTTTTCCTCCGTTTCCATCTGAAACACCGGCGCATTATCATTTTGAAAATGATAATAAGTTCTTTGCCACAAATCAGTATGGGGCGCTGTAACAATCTCCACTTTCCCACTGTCAATGTAATACTTCTCTGGTTCCCGCGTCCACTCAAATTTTGTCATATCCATAAAACTTCCTCCTCAATCTTTCTGTTGCTATCCTTCATTCTAAGCTTCTCCTATAAAGCAGCCCTATCGCCCTCCCTGAAAGCCGTGATGACAATCGCTCCCTCCCCGGCATTTTACTCCAAATCCATTGTATAAAATTTTGCCTTGAACGTTTGGCTGCCATCAAGTTTTGTATATTCCCCATAATGGTCAAATTTCAATCCACACTTTTCCATAACTTTCCCTGAACGTGGGTTATCTACCGCATGGTCTGAACATATCTTTTTTATGCCAAGCTTTCTATATGCAAATTCAATAATAGCCTTCATTGCTTCAGTGCAATATCCCTTGTGCCAATAATCATAATGAAGATTATATCCTATCCCCCAATAATCTTTCATTTGAGTATTGGGGCCTATACCTCCTGTTCCGATTACTTTATTTTCTTCTTTCAAAACAAATGCCCAATTCCACTCTTTTTCATCATTAAATGTGGAATTTATCCAGTCTATGGTTTGGCTAATATCAGAATATGTGGAATATGCCATATACTTTGTAACTCTTTCATCACTGTTCCAGCCAAAACAGGCTTCTGCATCATCAAGTGTTATAGGACGCAAAATCAATCTTTCTGTTTCAATGATCGGTTCTTTGCTCATTATCAATCCCTCCAATGCTGATTTATTATACTACAGGTTCTATCAGAATGACAAATATACATACCTGATTTTCCCATATCGTCCACGTTTTGATTATAACACCCGTATCCTTTGTTTTCCACCATAAATATAGAAACCGCCTCCCCCAATGCCGATTGTTACCCCAAATATAACATATCCCTACAAGTGGAATACATATATTTATTGACGTAATTTTTTTATTTTGATAATATTTAACCAGAGCGGTATCTATCCCCAAAATATCAGGAGGTTATAAAAATACATGAGCAAAAGAATATATCCGCGTTATTTAGATACCAGTGTTTATACATATGTAGGGGTATATAAAGAATTTATATTATCGTTACCAAATGACATACCTTTCATAGGAATGCTAATTTGCGGCCAGATTACTCATCCATCTATGTATTTTACAGAACCATCCCCTTACTTAGAAGATACTTATTTTGGGAAATTCGCGTCCTATCCGAAACACCGTTTTAAAAATGAAGATGAACTATATATAACTGCTGTTTCAATGATTGCTGGCATTTTACGTTTAGATGAAACAGGATTTACAAAGAATAGGGACGTGACAAAAAGAATTACTGTGTCCTGCCGTCAGGCTTCGGTATTATTTAGCGCAATTTTAAAAGCAAAAGGAATCCCCTGCCGTTCCAGGGCTGGGTTTATGGACTTTGGTGATACAGGTGATAGCTATACGGAACATTGGGTTAATGAATACTGGGATTTTAATGAAAATAGGTGGGTTTTGGTAGATGCTGATGGTTATTATGAGTATGAACAACGTTTTGGTTACAGCCAATTTGATTTACCACGCCGAAAGTTTGTAACTGCATCCGAAGCTTGGATTGGTTTAAGAAAAAATACGCTAAATAAAAAGTTAGACGTTTTTTCACCAAATCCTTTGGAGGGTGTCTGTGAATATTTGTTCATGGATTTCCATGCATTGATGAATAATGAAATTTTTTATTCTTATCAGCCCTTATATCTTCGTGGCGGCATACATACATTAAGCGAAAGTGAATTGCATGAACTTGACCGTTTGGCAGAATTGCTGTCAGAACCTGATAAAAATATAGAACAGATAGAAAATTTATGGACTACAAACGAAAAATTTTCTGTTCTGACAAATAATACACAGAACATCTACTATGATACTTTTGGATAACACTATGCCAAATCATCTGCAATACTTTAGAGAACCTTAGCGACATTTGCAGTGATATAGCTTCTTCATTTATATATATTATACGCAGGATAGCTGTAAAATTCAACGTAGAATTTTACAGCTCAATCTTGAATATTATTCTGTTCCCGCTTGATTAAATTTATATCCCAGTTTGACCTAAATTACTATCATTAGACCATTTTCTGGTTAAATCCATAGCCCCCCCCCATACCGTCTGTATATCCACAGGCTTGCCAGAATTATCCTCTATCTTTCCCGTATGTTAGAAATACAGCCCATAACAATGTTGTAATCCCCGAAATATGATTCTTCCCAAACGCTATCATATATCTGTTCTTTGCTGAATACTATTCCGGCATTTTGAACTAACAACAATAAAATTTCAATTTCTGCAAATGTTAAAATGGTTTCTTCCTGTTGCGTTTTCAGCAATCGTTTTGTGATATCTATTTCCAGACCTGAAAGAACCATATTTTTCTTGGCACTTACAAACGATTGAAATACCTTTATTCCTGTACTGACATATTATGTACTTCAGTATTTCACCCTCGCCATTTTCAAATATCAGTATCATCATATTCCCAAATCTATCACCTCTATTTGCTTTTCATTAAAAACATTAAGCCCTTGAACTTAACTTTTCAATTAAGCGCTTTACATCTTCATTTTCACAGATTTTTGAAAATGTTCCATCTTCAGAAAGACCCCTTAATATCATTTCTTTTCTTATTTTTTTCGATGAATTATCCTGTTTGAATTTTATTGTTGGCGAAAACAAAATCGGGTCAGGTATTACCGTTTCATCTGTTATGCAACTTTCTAAATAACGGATGATGCTATCTGTTGCCTTATCTTCATATCCGGCTCTATTGTATACTAAGGCATATACTAAGTCGCTTAATTTCTCCTTCATTTCGAATGTTTCCTCTATTTTTTTATAAATACTACACAATTTCAGTGCTTTATTGTCATCTGTCTGTACTTTTTCTATCATTAATGATAGGCACATCAAAATTTGAATTGCTAATGAAAATATTCTTTTTTGAAGCAACTCCAACGCTTTATCATTATTCCCTCTTTTCAAATATATCTGTACCCAGTAATGTGTAATGTCTCCAATATTTTCTGGTAATTTTTTAAGTAATGTTTCTGCCTTGTCCAATTCATTATTTTGTATTGCAAGTACTGCCAAAGCTGAAATCGCATGATTCATATATGCCGGATTTTTGCTTTCATAAATTTCTTCCAATAACTTTTTCTTCTGTTTCTCCCATTCATTTCTTTGCGTTTCCACACACTCTGGATGCAATACCTGAAAAGAAGTGATCAGTGTAACAGCATAAAATTTCATAGATACACTATTCGGATATTGACATAATAATTTCTGTAACTTTTCATTTGCCAATAAAACATCGCCATTTCTTTCTATTTCTATTATTTCATTTGCGTACACTTTTGCTTTTTCTTCTGTCATTACTACATCATATTCCAATAATGTATCTACATTTGTGTCCAAAGCTCTTGCCAAAGGACATAATAACGTAATGTCTGGATACGAATTATCCGTCTCCCATTTGCTAACGGCTGGTGCCGAAATTCCCAAAGCCAATGCCAATTGCTCTTGTGTCATTCCCTTCGCTTTTCGCAACTGTGCTATTTTGCTTCCAATTTTCAATTCCATCGACATTCCCCTTTCCTGTTTTACCCCAACTGGTAATTATAGTATACGTTATATTATCTCTTATCACAATGGAGACTTAGTTAACTCATTTTTACAGTTTTTTAACCACCAGTTATATTTTCATATTCGCCTTTTACACCGTATCTTCTAATAGTTTTAATTTATTCCTTACCAACAAACAATAATATTATGGAGAACCATATATATCTTTATTCTGATTAGTACAGAAAATAAGCAGTATACTGTATTTTCCTTATTACAGGACGCTGCTTATTTTCTACACTAATAACCAACTTTCACAAATCTGTATATGAACTATTTTGCAAAAGTTATCCCTAGGTCTACAATGTATGTATGTTCCTGTTTCTACCTTAGCCTGAGAAGAATTAGTTGATATACTCAAAAGAAAAGGATAGATTGCCTTCTGTATTTTTAACAGTGATTTCATGCAATAATTACTCTTATTTTATTATGAGTTGTTTGAATTCTGATTATGATAAAATCAAAAAGTATTTTGATGATATAGAAATACTTACGGAAATAGAATTAAAGTGATTTTTAAATTGGATACTTCCAACTACGTTAATTATTCAAAAATAGCTCTCATTACGCAACATCGTCTCATTTTTAATGATAACGGCATAAAGTATACTAATCATATTTCTATATGGTAAACTTCTTATACAACCACAAACAAAAATTTATAAATAGCTACTTATATCATTTTGCTCAATAACTTTTTTACCCAATAATGTGATTGCCTGTTTTGGACATTTACTAATGCATCGATAACACATTGTACATTTATTGTCCGAAACAGCAATTCCATTTTTCACTACAATGTTACCCATAGGGCATAACTTTTCACATAAACCACAACCAATACAATTTAGTGAATTGATTTTTAGTTTATCCGTATACTTTTGGGTTTTCCTAAAAAAGTACAGTCTTTGTCCAAACAAACCTGCCAAATGATGTACAATTCCCAATCCCTCTTGTGGCGGTTTCCCATTTTTTATATTGTATACAGATTTACATATTTTTTCCTCTGCTTTCATTACAATCTTTTTGTTTTCTTCAAAGCTGCGTTTTAATACCTTCTCATCGCAAATACTATCTGGCATTTTTAAATGCAACCCACCCATTATAATAGCATCGTACTTCTTCAACAACCGTGCTAATATCCCTGCACCGTCACCACTAAAAAGCCCCATTGTGGCAATTATAAAAATGTTTTTTCCTTTCCAGATATGCCAATTATGAACAATATAATCTCGTAGTATTTTAGGAATATTACTATATTGCACGGGATAACCTATCACAATTTCATTGTCATTTTTTATTTTTCCCAAAGTTTCTTTATCTTCAATAGAAAATGAATTATTAATATGGTTATATTCTTTCAAGAATTTATCAACACAAAACTTTGTGTTTCCTGTACCACTAAAATATATTCCTATCATTGCATATCACCAACTTCAAGTTTATTACCCTGAGTATAACATATCCCCACACAGTTTGCTACAAAAAATATAGGACACAGCACCTCCATGCCCCACACTTTTTATCGTTCCAACGACTTTTCTATCTTCTGTTTCTGCCCTTTCAAGTCATTCTACTGAGACCTTGTACACAATACGGTTCTTTCCGTCAATATGGCGGCTCCACCATCCAGACAGGTTGCCCGATAATGGCTCTGGGTGCCCTATCCCCTCAAAAGGAGTCCTTTGGATGTCCCTTATAAGCTGGTTTATCTTCCTTAACATTTTTTTGTCCCGCTCCTGCTGGTGGAGCTGTTGGAAATAGAAGGCAGTACCATCACAATTGATGCGATAGGTGCAACAGAAAACATCATGAATAGATCGAGTTTGCCCTTCAGGTGAAGAAGAACTGCCCGGAACTGTATGCAGAATTAATGGGGCTGTTTGAAGGGTTCCCAGAAGAGAGGGAAAATAACCCGGAAGGATTCCAGGATAGATATGGAAGCTGTTACAGCGAGTCCAAAACCACAGAAAAGAACAGGGAGAGATATGAATACAGGCCATACAGCGGTCCCGGCGGGATACAGGAAAGCCGTCCTCATATAGCAAGTGTGGGGAGAGGAAAACAGGTGCGTATTTTGCAGGTACAGGATGACTGCGTGAACGATATAACCCCATGTCTTGCGGAATTTTGGGAACAGGGGAGCAAAAAACAGCCAAAGCGGACAGAAGCAGAAGGGATGGATCATGACGCAGAATGGTTTGGGCTGGCATCAGGCAAAGCGCTGGATGCAGAAGAAATGCTGGATTATAAAAGAAAGCATTGGGCAACCGGAAACTGTCTCCACTATGTACTGGATGAAACATTTGGAGAAGATAAAAGCACCATAAGGCTGGAGAAGAACACTATGTCGCTCCTGCGAAAATGTGCATATAACATAACATCGCACGTATGCTTCAAATGGAAAACCCGGAGGCGCAGGGAAGTATTCCGGATATAATTGATAATGTCTGTGACAATTTAGAAATTGGCCTTCAAATGATTTTCAGTCCGATACTGGGCCGGTATTAAAAAATGGAACATTGGCATGTAAAAAACACGAAATAAGTTAATAGGGGGCTTCATGCCCTTTTTTAGATAGAAACATTGAATTTATCGGCAAATGACAGATAACATCAATTGAAGTCCTTCGTGAAACCACCCTAGCCAGAGGAAGAATTCTCTTGAACTTTCTGCAGCTTCATGCTATCCTTTAACTAAAGAAGAACGCCTGCTGGTAACAGACGTTCCATAGGAGCCCCACTCCAAAGGTGGAGTTTCCCAAGCGGACTATTTACCTCTCAGTGAGAGGCGCCCATCCTGGTTGCAACAGGGTGGGCATTTTTTTCGCCTGTGAAAAGGAACACATATTATGTCATTCTGATACTTCAATGCTTTATTATAAATCATTTCATACGCAATTATTTCTTTCATATATGTTTCTCTACAAAATCATCTATGTTATAACTGAATCCAATAACGCTGCTCAATATGTCCATTTTCTTCAACTTCATTTTCCAATATTCCACCATTATTAATAATTGATTTTGCTGAACCAATGTTATCTTTATCACAACATACCAAAACTTTATTAATCCCAAGTCTTTTACACTCGTCTAATGCCAAACCAATCATTGCAGTCGCATAACCTTTTTTTCTTTCACTTGGTCTAACTCCGTCGCCTATATGGCCGCCAGTTTTTAACAGTTTATCATTTAAATAGTGGCGAATGTTAACAGCACCTACAAAAATATTTCTATCTCTATCGAAACAAAATAACGTTGTATCAGGAACCCAGCCATCTTTAGTTTCTTCCTTTGTATCAAGATTTTTTAGATAATTATCAAAATCGTGAAAATCATTTTCCCATATTTTCCATGGAGACATATCGGTGTGATTTACTATGATATCGTTCTTCCACTCTGTTAGCATTTCAAATAGCTGTTCCTTGTATTCGTCAGTTGCTCTTATAAGTTCAATATTCATTTTCTCTTCCTCCAAATCCTAATATACCGATTTGATTATATCACTTCTTGATTCCGTTTACCATAAAAATATAGGGCATCCCAATCACTATGGCGGACATTTATTATCGTTCCAGCGACTTCTCAATCTTCTGTTTCTGTCCTTTTAAATCATTCTGTTTTTCGTATAGATTATTGCGTTCTTTGCACAATTTTTTCATTCGCTCCAACTGCGCCCGTACTCCCTCCCAACAATCCGGCTCTATCTTCTTATATTCCCCAGTCAGATTGCGGATTGTATTATTGTTTTCCTTTATCTGCTCCGAAAGACATACCCAGTCTATCAGATTTTGCACTTCCTTGTCCGTTTCGTAAAGGTCTGTTTCTGCCACAATTTTAGCACACAGCCGCACCATGACTTTCTTCTCCATATCCGTCATATCCTATCAACCCCCTTTCCTATCGGCTCATTTCAAAGGCACGCTTCGGGCGTTTATTTGCCCTCTCCGTCTGTCCTAACGCCTTTGACCGTTCCACTATCGACTGTACCTGTTCCCTGCCCAAATGACGCTCCAAACGCCCCAAATCAGACGCTTTCTCCTGCAATCGCTCTATGGTATCGCTCTGCTCCATGACCTTATCCGTTAAGCGGCTAATCTGTACTTGTTGTCCGTCCACTTTAACAGTCAACTTCTTGCCCTGTTCCGTAATCTGTACGCACTTGATAGTCAGATTTTTTACTACCTCTTTCAATTTCTCTACAAGCGGTAAAGCCTTTTTATCTCAGAATGCCTTTGCGCTCATCAATGCCCCCGGCTCTGCCAACTGCCATTTTACATCTTCATCATAGGCATGTATATTGCGTTCCATGATTTCCTTTGACTGTACCATTTTGTTAATGTCCTGCTGTAACTTTTTCTGTTGTTTTTCCAATTTTTCATTTTCGGATAACAGCTTTTCTTTGTCCTCCGTCAGCGTTTCCGCTTGTTCTTTCAGCAGATGATTTGTTGCGGTAAGTTCTGATACTTCCTGCCGGATCGCTTCGCCCTCTTTCCGTATCTGCTCCGTTTCCTGTCCTGCCGCTATCTGCTGATGAAGAATATCGGATAATTCCTCTTTACTGCCGGAGATTGTCTGTTCCAGTTCCTCAACCTCTTTTTGTCGCTCCTGCTTCTCAAAATCGAGTACAGAAAAATGCTTCTCATGCGTTCCTTTCTTCTCCCACTCAATATCATGCTTTAGCATAATCTCCGCAAGCCGTTCTTTCTCTGCCGCTACCCACTGGTTGCGTTCCGTTTCGCTCCTTGTGCCGCCCTTAAATCCACGTTCTGCCAGTGCCTTTTTTAATGATACCCTTGTTTCAAGCCCTCTCTTGCCTCCAGTCGTATAGGGTATAAAATCTATATGCAGATGTGGCGTGGCTTCGTCCATGTGGAGATGCGCCGAAAATACCCTTAACGTAGGATTGCGCCGCTGAAAGTCCTGCATATATTCATCAAGTATTTTTGCCGCAAGCTGTCCTTCCTCTGTCTTTGCCCCCATATCGTCCTTGTTGCCTATCTGCAAAATAATCTCATGGAATGGCTTCTCCTGTTTGCCGGAACAGATTTTCTCATAATAATCATCAATCCTGCGGTCACTTCTGGTCTGCTTCTCATTGTACCGGGCAAGTGCTTCATCAAATAATTCGTGGTATACGTCTTTGATATTTTCGTTGCAGTATTCCACATTCAGACAACTCCGCTCCGGGTCAGTGTTCTTTGCATGGAATTTTCTGCTGTTATGGTTGACAGAGCCTTTCCCTGTCATAACGCTGATAGTCCGCTTCAATCAATTTCCCTTTCTCCCTATCGGGTAATGAGCGCCGGATACGGCGCATAGCCTTTGTTACTTTCTGCGAAAGCTGAGTATTCTAAGCGAACTAGCGAAACTACTAAAAATATCAGTTGCAGACGGCTATAAAGGCATGGGTTTTCAGCAAATTACACAACAAAGGACGCTATCTTACGGTGGTGTCCTTTTTTCATGCCTTTTTCCGGCCTGCTGACTGCGGAAAGGTGGTGAAGCAAAGCCATGCCAGACCCTGCCATGCTGGATTACTTTTATGGCGATGAAGCAGAACAGTATACTTTCTACCGGATACCCAAGGTGCTGTTCACTGACCCCGGCTACCGGCGCATATCCTCTGACGCCAAAATCCTCTACGGCCTTATGCTTGACCGTATGGGGCTGTCTGTCCGCAACGGCTGGCTGGATGATGAAGGCAGGGTGTATATCTACTTCACGCTGGACGATGCGCTGGCTATGCTGGGTTGCGGCAAGGATAAAGCTGTCCGGCTGTTCAAGGAGCTGGATGTATCCGGCGGCATTGGTTTGATCGAGCGCCGCAAGCAGGGCCAGGGCCGGCCGGCGCGTATCTACGTCAAGAACTTCACCCTGCCGCCAGAACCCGAAGAGGGTACGCCCGTCCCAGCTCCGGGAGGCCCGCAGGCCCAGACTTCTGAAAAACCGAAGTCTGGACTTCTGGCAGCTTTAAAGTGTACCCTTTGTCAAGGACAAAATAAGAAATAGACACCCCAAAATTTGGACAGACATCAAAAAGGACAGCAGGCTGAATGAATCTCAACTATTTGTCACCTAATTAAAGGATCAGAAACTATCTCTGGCTCCAAAGTGTGCGCACCAAGCTCATAGGGGGTTTTAGAGATTTCAGGCGGCGAGGGTTTGCTGGGGAGATCAAGAGGATAAACGCCGGTAGTGACAAAGGAGAAATATTCGTTGGGAGAGAGCTTTGCCAAATCCCATTGATACCTCTCGTTGTTGTAATACGACATATAATCGTCAATGATCGCCTTTACCTCATCAAAAGAGGGATCGCCCGTCAAGTCAATCAAATCTTTCATATGCCCGAAGAAGCTCTCCTGTGGCGCATTGTCCCAGCAGTTTCCTTTGCGGGACATAGAGCGGCGAAGCTCGTTGTGTTCAACGAGTTCAATAAATTTGCAGCTGGTATAATGGCAGCCCTGGTCGCTGTGGATCACAGTCTCTGCATGGAGCGAGACGCCATGTTCCCGCATCAAAATATCCACCGCGTCCAGCACAAAGTCAACTTCCAAGGATGGACTGAGGGTATAGGAAAGCACCTGCTTTGTATAGGCGTCCATGATCACACAGAGGTAGAGGAACGACCCACCCCAGGGGATATAAGTAATGTCCGTGAGGAGCACAAGCCGGGGGCCATAGCTCTCAAATTCACGGTCTAAAAGGATAGGCGCGTAATGATTCGTTTTCATTGCGTTTTTCATTTTGCGGTAAGGGTTTGCCCTCCGAATCGGACATTGCAAGCCGTATTTTTTCATCAACCGGCGTATCTTTTTCAGGTTCATAACCACCGGCGGAGTATTGTGGATAAGGCACATATAGATGCCCCGCGCCCCTTTGGAATATCTCCGCCGGTTGTATGCCTCCAAAACCAGCTCAAAATCAGCGCGATCCTGTGCTTCCCGCACCTGCCTGGCCGAAGCGGCGTTTAACCACGCATAGTAGCCGGACCTGGAAACCCCGGCTGTCTGGCACATCATGGATACGGATAGTTCGTTCTCACCGCCGGATAACGTCTGGTGGATCAGGGAAAAGATGGTGGAAGCCTCGTTCATGGCCGCGGCCCTTGCTTTCGTCCACCTCTGGCAGAGGATATTTTTTTTAGAAATTCCACCTCCTGCTCCAGATATTTCAGCCGGTGCTGCATCTGCCGCAGCTGAGCCTGGGTAGTTGTGTCTCCGCCTTCAGCAGACCCCTCTCCGCGCCTGCGCTGCGGCCGCTCATGGAACCCTTTCGCTGAAACCGCCTGCTTGCACACTACGTTCTGGATGCCGCTGAGACGGTTCCTCCCGAGTACCTCCGGATCATAGCCCAAATCGTACATAATCGTTCTGGGTGTATCCCCTTCCTGGTATCTCCGCCAGAATTCTTCCTTGAATGTGTTTGTGAAGGTGATCTGCGTGGTGGACACATGGAGCGTGTATGGATTTTCTGCCATAACCCGCACCTGCTCCTGGGTAAACATTTTCCGTGCCATGTGTGATGCCCCTTTCTATTGGCTTCATTTTATCACACAGCCCTGCCCTTAGAGCCTGTTTAATATCTCAAGGTATGCCGAATGACAAGGAATTTTGCCGTCAGACAAGGCAAATTTTCGCAGGAATACTGGATGTATTGCAAGAAAATTTAACGCGGTATGACGGCAAAAGGCCCGTCAAGCGGCGTGCTGAGAGATTTTAAACAGGCTCTTAGAAATGTTGATCGTGCGTATCTGCCCAGCCCAG
>OFEZ01001347.1_pt1 | contig 13540 bp, 10 predicted proteins | sample 1521241 | NCBI WGS metagenome assembly OFEZ01 (sample SAMEA3504099, study PRJEB24116) | mouse gut metagenome | biome: mouse gut; feature: mouse-associated habitat; material: faeces | place: Denmark | collected 2011
GGTCATTTATACAACTATCATCAATAATTCTTGCTCTAAAAAAAATCTGTTTAGAATGAATCTCAACAATATTTTCAGATACATACTTTGAAAGTATTTCCAAAAGTTGATGTTTTACAAAAAACCGATCTTTATAAAGTACAGCATCCTTAAATGCATACCAAATTTTACGGGCTTCATAACTCGCATCACTTTCATCAAAATATTTGTTAGGATTTTCTCTATCTACTCTCATCATTCTTAATTAACACTGCAAAAATAATAGATTTCAGTGAATTATCGGCTATGGTTGCTCAAATTTGTACTTCAATCCATATTCTTCCAGTTTACTATACAGCGTTGTACGTCCTATTTCGAGCAGTTCAGCGGCAACCTTCCGGTTTCCGTTTGCCTGCTTCAACGCACGTAAAATCCGTTCCTTGTCTTCCTCATTGTTGCGCAGGGCGAAGCTGACGGGTGAGTTAGGTTTCGTCACGGCAAGTTCCAGATGCTCTTTCATGACAACACCTTCCTGCGCCTGCAATACAGCACCCATAACTTTCTGCCGAAGTTCCCGCACGTTGCCCGGCCATGCGTGTGTTAGCAACGCTTTACGGGCTTCGGAACTGAATCCGCTCACATTGCATTCCAACTCCTTGTTGGCTGTCTCTCGGAAAAAATCCGCCAGTGGTATGATGTCCTCCTGACAGTCACGCAACGGTGGAACGGTTATCCTGAAGTCGTTCAGGCGGTAAAGCAGATCCTGCCGGAAGCGTTTTTCAATCACCGCTACTTCCAAATCTTCATTGGTGGCGGCAATGATACGGACGTTGAAGCTCCTGTCTGATTTGTCTCCGACCGGGCGATACCGCCTTTCCTGTATGGCGCGGAGCAACATCTGTTGGGTTTCCAGCGCGAGGTTGCCCACCTCGTCAAGAAACAGTGTACCTCCTTCCGCCTCATAGAAATAGCCTTTTTTGGCACTGTCTGCTCCTGTAAACGCTCCCTTGACGTGTCCGAAGAAAGCTGAGGGAGCAAGCTCTTTGGTGAGTGAACCGCAGTCCACCGCTACGAATGGCTTGACTGCCCGCTTGCTCTTGTCGTGCAGGTGGTGGGCAATATGTTCCTTACCCGTGCCGTTCTCTCCGAATATCATCACGCTCATATCGGTAGCGGCTACCAGCCTTATACGGTGCATGATTTTCTGAAATGCGGAACCGTCACGGGCGAATACGGGCATACGGCGATGTCGCATCTGACGCTCTTTCTGTATAGAACGGAGAAGGGGGATCAGTTTGTCCTCCACAAGTTGTTTGGGTATGTAATCCAAAGAACCGAGTTTCATGCTTTCCACGGCGGTATGCACTTCGGCGTAGTCGGTCATTATGATGAAGGGTTGCAACTTCCCTTCCTTGCGCATCCAACGCAATAAGTCTATGCCGTTCCCGTCAGGCAGACGCAGGTCGGCAACCACGATGTCATTATCTGTCGCCTGTTGTAGATGTTTCTTCGCTGTTGACAGGTGGTAAGCCTTCACGGTGCGGTAGTCCTCCCGCGCCAGCATGTTACAGATAAACTCGCAGTACACGATATTGTCCTCCACCACAATTATTGCTGTCTTATTCATTTTCGTATTTTCTTCTTTCCTCTTTTGCCTGTTGAACAATCTCCATACCTTTGTCCAACACTGATTTTACTGCTTTTTGAAAGGTGTTTTCATCAGGCGTTGCCTTACCATGAAGCAATCCATAAAGTTCTTTCAGTGGTTGGTCGGCACGGAGAATTTCCCACGAACTGCGTAGATGGTGTGTCAGGGAATCCAGCATTTGCAGGTTGTTATCTTTTGCCGCATCCCGCACTGTCTGCATCTCCTTTTCGGTTTCCGTGATCAGTTTCTCCAGCATGACGGCTTCATTGCCGTAGGACAACAAGGCGGAAAAGTCCGGTTTACCATCGGATGTTATTTTTATGGCACACTTGTCGGAAACTTCCATCAGCTCCGATATGGAGAACGGCTTGAACAGGCATCCGGCAAAACCTTTTGTCAAAAGTTCCTCCGCATCGCAACTGCCCGAAGCGGTTGCAACGACCACGGGGATTGTCCGGGAGTTTCCCACATTGGACGAGCGTAGCAATTCCAGCAGTTCAAAGCCGTTTATATGGGGCATATTCAAATCTGTTATCAGCAAACTGTATTCTTTTCGACGTATCATTTCAATCAGTTTCGCCGCATCGGTGCAAGTATCGCAGTGTATTCCCTCTTGGGCGTACATCTCTTTCAGCATCAGGAGTAGTACCTCGTCATTGTCAATGGCGACAACATTGATATTTCTTTCCTTATTTCGGATATAATCTTGTGTGGTTTGTTCGGGCTGTTCCTCGGCTTGCTGCATGGGAATCTCCACCGTAAAACGGCATCCTTTGCCTTTCTCGCTTTCCAGACGTATTGTTCCGTGGAGCATTGTCACTATATTATGCACGATGGAAAGTCCCAACCCAAACCCCTCCTTTGCGGCGGCATTTGACAAACGTTCAAACGCAACGAACGCTTGGTGCTGTTCCTCTTCTGTCATACCTGTACCCGTATCTTCAACGACCAGTGTTAGCACTTCGTCAATATAGTCGGTAGCCAACAACACACCGCCTTTCTCCGTAAACTTGATAGCGTTTGACAGCAGGTTGTTTCCGATTTGGATTATTCGCTCCTTGTCGGTCAATACAACGGCATCACTTACGTTCTTCACTGTCAGCGATAGCCCTTTGTCCATGGCTATTGGCATGAACTCCGTTTCAAGGGTATGCACGATTGTGGAAATACGGCAGGGTGACAGTCTGGGCTGTTCCTTGCCGTTGTCTAATCGGAAGAAGTCAAGCAGAGTGTTGAGCATATCCCGCATACGGTCGGAGGATTGCTGTATGCTTTGAAGAAAATGTATATTATTTCCTTTATTGCATTCTTTTTGCAACAATTCGGTATAGCCTGTTATTGCTGTCAGCGGTGTACGCAGTTCGTGGGTGATGGTATGCACCGCCTTCTTTCTTGATGCTATCAGAGCCTCATTCCGTTGTACCGATTGTTCCAGTTGACCTATCAAATCCGTTGTTTTGCGTTTGTATCGTTTGATGCTCTTTGCATCATGGTGTATGATGATATAAGAAATGACCAACAGCAAAAGGACAAATCCCATCAAGCCGCCTATCTGCATAAATGATTTTTCACGCATGGCGGTTATCTCAGTTTCCCGTCTCTGTAAATCGGCTTGAATTTTTTCTTCTATTTGGGCAATCAGTCCTTGCAACTGTCTGTTAAGTTCTGTATTACGAGCTGCAAGACTGTCGGCTTGTTCCGATAAACGGCGGCTCTGCGCTTTCTGTTCGCTGACCATGCTTCTATTGGGTGAACGAAGCGTAGTAGTTGTTGTCGTTGGCTTCGTTTCCTCTTTCTTGCCGAAGATGCCCAAGAATCCTTTACGTTTGGGTTTCTTGGGCTGTTCCTGCACAATCTTCTGCACAATAACCGGTGATTGATTGGCTATCTTCCTGTTGATGGATTGTTGCTCATCTATTAACCGGATTATCTGGAACATCTGCCGTTCCTTATCCTCTAAAAGACTACGCACACTATCAATACGTTCGATCGAATGAATTTTATTGAACAGGCACAATGTGCTGTCCAATGCGATACGTTGGGTATGGTAATTCTCCAGATCCGTTTCGTCCCACTCCAATACAGTTTCTCCCAACAAAGAGAACTCTATCAACCGGATATGAATACAATTAACCTCCTTCCTGAATTCATCTATACGTCTATTGCCAACCTCCAATGCTTCCACTTCCTGCCATTCATGAAACCACAAATACATGATGCCAGCTATCAATAAACATATTAACAAATAGCCTGTACCAATCAGTGTACGAAGAAGTTCAGTTCGTTTACTATGAATTACCATTTTTATGCTTTATCCTTATCGAAATACTCTTACATATATTTGCCTTACTTGAACATCACAAATTGTACTATTTCGTTTATCTGTTTAATCTCTGCAAGTGATTATGAATTAAGTTATTGAATTGAAACATATCTATGATGCAATATAGTAATAACTAATACATTGATAATATTTTTAATTCTTGAAATGACATACTTTTAACTCTGTAATCATGTTTTGGTTGTTTGGTTGTTGATTGAAATGCTGGACTTTAACTGGAACGGAAGTCAGTTCTTTGTTCCCCCACGTAAATTCTCCAGAATATATAACCCTGCTCGTCCAATACAACGTGCCTTCGATAAAAAGCTTATAATCTCCCGTAGGGACATGGTTGCCTTTTTCGTCTGTCCCATCCCATTGATAAATCAAAATGCCATTTCTGGGTGTCGCTCCTGTTATGGCATCTACTTGCTCTGAGGACATATCTTTGGGGTTAGCCTTGCTTACCCAAAAAGGTATAGCATCCTTTCGATATTTATATCCACCTTTTGCAGTAAAGGATGTTGTATAGATGGTACGTACTAACTGCCCTTCGTCATTCTCTATCCATATGGCATATTGACTGGAAGCTATTCCTCCACGCTGGAATTTGAAAGAAATTTCCAATCGTTCTTCTGTACGGTTGTGCATCCGTGTGTCTTTTGTTTGCAAGGAATTAGTCTTATGTTGGCGTCCACTAACAGACGATAACACAGATAATCCACCGATGATAAACAAAATCAATAATGTTATTCTCATTACTTTACGATTTATTTTAGAACACTTGCGATGATAGTTCAGGCCTTTGGTCTTGATGCCAATAAGGATAAGGCTTATCTGTCTTGCTGGCGACATCAAGACGATTTATTTGCTCTACTGAAAGTTTCCAGTCTACTGCACCAAAGTTCTGGCGAAGTTGTTCCTCGGAACTTGCTCCGATAACAAGACTGCACACAGTGGGACGCTGCAATAACCAGTTTAATGCAATCTGTGCGACGCTTTTCCCTGTTTCCAACGCAAGATCTTCCAATACGTCCACTATGTCATACAACCTATTGTAAGATATAACATTATCCCTTACTGGTGCACCGCCACGTGCAACCCTTCCATTTTGCGGAATAGGATTATTCCTTCGGTAACGACCTCCCAAACGTCCGGCAGCCAGCGGACTCCAGATTATAGAACCCACGTGTTGGTCTATACCGAGAGGCATTAATTCCCATTCAAAATCTCGGTTTAATAGTGAATAATATACCTGATGCGCCACATACTTACTCCATCGGCATCTTTCAGAAACTGAAAGAGACTTCATCAGTTGCCACCCTGAAAAATTAGAGCAACCGATATAACGTATTTTTCCGCTTGTTACTAAATCATCCAAAACCCGGAGTGTTTCTTCGACTGGTGTGTTAGCATCGAAACCGTGTATGTAATAAAGGTCAATGTGGTCTGTTCCAAGACGGCGCAAACTTGCTTCACAAGCCTCCATCAAATGAAAACGCGAAGCCCCCTTCTCGTTACGGCTTTCTCCCATAGGAAATGTCCCTTTGGTCGCAATGAGCAACCTGTTACGTTTTCCTGCAATCGCCTTACCCAATATTTCTTCGGCAAGTCCGCGCGAATACATGTCTGCTGTATCAAACATATTCAATCCTGCATCCAGACACATATCTACCATATGGGTAGCTTCCTTTACTCCGGTATGTCCCCAACCTTCAAAGCCATGAGAACCACCGAATGTTCCTGTTCCCAAAGTCAATGCCGGAACGAAAAGTCCCGAACCATTCAACCTACGATATTCCATACATATTTTTTCTGTTCATATGAAAATCATATTAGCAACAAGATTACAGACACACAGGTGATAGCCGTTGTAAAACTGCGGAAGCCCTTTTCCGGTAATCGTTTTACTAAAAAGATGCCGGCTACACCTCCCATTAGTATAAAGGGGATAGTAAGGGCATCTATTATGAGTGATTGACTCGTTATGTTGTTCCATGCAAACATCTGTACCGGAATCTTCAGATAGTTGATTACAAGAAAGAACCATGCGTTTGTCCCGACAAAACTGTATTTCGGCATCTTTACCGACAAAAGATATATGGCCATTACCGGACCTGCAGCATTCCCTATCATAGTGGTAAACCCACCTAAAAGTCCGAAAAACGGTCCATACCACCAACAAGACGAAAGTTTGTTCTCTTTTCCTTTCCACTCGGACCAAAACATAACGAGCAGCACGATGGCAAGACATCCTCCCATAAGATGTTTGAACGCTGCTGGTGGTATAACCTTGTCCACAAGCAGAGCCAAGATGAACCCTACCAAAGCAGCCGGAAGTAGTTTGAAAACGTATTTCCATTCTGCGATGCGTCGGTAGTAAAGAACAGCAATCAAATCAGCTATACACAAAATGGGCAAAATCAACCCCGTTGAAGGCTTTGCTCCGAATGCAAGAGCCAAGAGAGGAACTGATATCAGGCTTAACCCCTGAATGCCTGTTTTGGACATGCCGATTATTAAAGCCGATAAAAAGAGTATCCCCCAGTCTGTGGGGGATTGAATCAACATTGACCACTCCATAACCTTGCCTGTTTTTACAATCCGAGAACGTCCTTCAGTTCCTTTCTCATGACACTCTCGTCAACGTCTTCACCTGTCCAGTATTTAATGGCTATTACAGCCTGATTTACCAGCATATTCATGCCGGGAAGCACATGCTTGCACCCTTTGCTTATGGCATCTTTCACGAAATGCGTATATGCCGGATTAGGTATGCAGTCGGCAACAACCATATCAGGTGTTAAAGAATCTACATTGATGTTCAGTCTCTGTTCAATGTTAGGATATAGTCCTACGGAAGTGGCATTGATGACAATATCGGTGTCAGAAGGGATATCAAAAGAGTGGTTCCATAGCACAAATGAAGCTTTTGCCGGGGTGTGTCGGTTTAGCAAATCTACTACTGTTTGTCCTCCTTCATCTATATTAAGCACTATGATGTCAGAAGCTCCGGCCAACGCCATTTCCACACAGATAGCACGTGATGCCCCTCCGGCTCCAAATACCACCAATTTTTTTCCGGCAATTTCCGTCACTTCTGAAATGGCTTTTACGAAACCTTTTCCATCGGTGTTTTCTCCGCGTGTAGTGCCATCTTTTTCGATGATGACAGTATTTACAGCACCGATAATACGGGCTGATTCTCCAAGCGTATCGAGGTATTTGATGACCTCTACTTTATTCGGTATGGAACAGTTGAATCCTCGCCATCCCATAGCTTTGGCTCCTGCAACGGCTGCTTCAAGATTTTGTGGATCGACTTCGCAGTTGATATAGCGGTAGTGTAATCCGTGGTGATGGAATGCAGCTTCCATGATTGCTACCGTTGGATTTTCTGCCGCCGGCTTCGCAAAAGACCCAAGCAATCCGGGAAGAAAATCGGATGCCGGAGCGTAATTTTTCAAATCGTCAATACTCATGATTGGATAATTATGTTGTTTGCTAAATTCAATTATTTCAGGAAGCTTTGCCATAGTTCCGTCCTCATTTGTCAGTTCGCACAACACTGCATAAGGTTGAAGCCCTGCCAGTTTCATAAGTTCAACACTCCCCTCTGTATGGCCTTCGCGTTCTTTAATACCACCGGGACGGGCAATCAGCGGAAAAACATGTCCCGGACTGTGGAGTGATTTGCATGTAGCGTTTTCTGCAATCGCAGCTTTTATCGTCTTGACACGGTCGGCAGCAGATACACCGGTGGTCACACCTTCGGCTGCTTCTATGGAAATAGTGAAAGCTGTGCCATAAGTACTGGTATTATGTTCTACCATAAGCGGCAGATTAAGTTCATCTGCTTTTTCCTGCGTAATACATAGGCATACTATGCCGCTGCAATGGCGTATCATACACGCCATGTCTTTTTCGGATATGGTCTGTGCGGGGAAAATGAGATCGCCCTCATTCTCTCTGTTCTCATCGTCGACCAACAACACACCTCTGCCTGCCCTAATGGCAGAAATGGCATTTTTCACTCTTGCAGCACTGTTTCCGAATGCTGCCAACAAGTTGTTATTCTCCATCATTTTATTTTTTTATAGTTTCTTCTCACAGAATTCTATTTTTTCTTTGTTGGGCCCGATTATTGTGAAAAACCGGACTCCATGTTTCCAAAATGGCAAGAACTGTACATGCTCATCCAAACATTGGAAACCGGCATCTTTTACCATAGAAAATATGGAATCAATGTCCGTCACGTCCAAAGCGATGTGATCTATCGCCCCGGTTTTCATTGCAGCCTGTTGGCTTTCATAAATCTCCATAATCAGGTTTCCTAACTGCAAAAAGACTACGGATTCACCGTTTTGTTCATTGATGGTTTGCCATACCACTTCAAACCCAAGCTCTTTATAAAAGCGTATGCTCTTTTGCATATCATTGGTAGGTATCCCGACATGTTGAATCCCGGTAATTTTTCTCTTTATATCCATACGTGTATCTATTTAAGAACGATTCTTTTGATTATATGCAATACACCGTCTTCGTCATTGGACGGAGCCATATAACGTGCGAAACTTTTTAATTCATCCGATGAATTTGCCATACAGTAACTATAAGATACTGTTTGAAGCATTTCCGCATCGTTCATCTGATCACCAAAAGCCATGCATTCATCCGCTTTCACCGACAAATGGTTCTGAATGAACTTTAGTGCATTACCTTTATTCGCATCACGATGACTTATGTCAAGCCAATTCAGTCCCGACACCACTACTTTTAGAGTTCCGTTGAAATGCCGCAAAACAGGATAACTGTTTACCGATGAACCATCGAAGTCATATATCGCTATTTTGAGAAATGTATCATCCTTGACATCCAACAAATCCGGTACGATTTCGCACCGTTCATAATAAGTACGGGCTTGTCTTACAAATTCAATGTCTTCATCTTCAATATATGCCTTATTCTTGCCGCATAATACTGGATATGATCCCTTTATCTTTCTCACTTCCCGGACGACTTCATGTACCTCTTCTGACGGAATATCGACAACCAATAATTCTTGTGACTTTGAAACCACATAAGTTCCGTTTTCTGCAATAAAGATGATATCGTCCTTTATCCTGTTGAAAAGTTTCAGCAGGTTATAGTATTGTCTGCCGCTTGCTGCAACAAACACGACACCCTTTTCTTTCAGATTCTCAAATACAGAGAAGAACTCCGGATGCAACCTGCCAGCCGAATCTAAAAGAGTTCCGTCCATGTCAGATGCTATCAATTTTATAGATTGTTTTTCCATAATTCCCATTACTGTATGATTTTATATTTCAATTCATCCGGTATTGCCGGCATCGAACCATGCTGCGAACATACATAAGCAGATAGATCTACTGCCAATCTATGTGCTTCCGAAACACTTTTTTTATAGCATAAAGCCGAGCAGAATGTTGCGGTAAACGCATCTCCTGCCCCCACCGTATCAGCCACCTCTGTTTCGGGGATTGCCTGAAAAGAAACCGATTCAGGCATAATGATATAACTACCATTTATTCCACAAGTCAATATAATCATTTTCAGATTATACTGTTTTAATAATGCAACGCATTGTTTTTGCGGAGAGCATGTGCCTATATCAAACATTTTGCTCACTGTATCCAACTCTTCATCGTTTATCTTCAAAATGTTGCAGAGCGATAAAGAATCGTGGATCAGCTCCTTGCTGAAGAATTTTTGCCTGAGATTGATATCGAATACCTTAAATGTATTGTCCGTATCCGGCATCGTTTTAAGGAATTGATATATGGCATTGCGGCTTTTGATATTCCTTTGAGCCAGCGAACCGAAACATACAATATTCGTATGTTTGGCAAGTCGTGCCACCTCGTCATTGAAAGTAATGTTATCCCATGCAGTTTGTTCTTGAAAGTCATATCTTGGAACCCCTTGTTTATCCAGACTAATCATTACTGTTCCCGTAGGATAATCAGTGCGCAGAATACGGGATTCAATGCCTTTACTTTTCAATACCCTTTCCGTTTCTTCTCCCAACACATCATTACCGACAGCACTCACAATATAACTATTGAGTCCGAGTTGTGCTGTGTGATATACGAAATTGGCAGGTGCTCCGCCTATCGTTCGCCTGTTGGGGAATATATCCCATAAGACTTCTCCTATGCCGACCGCTATATGATTCATATGCTGATTATTGTAGTTTTAAATTGATGCTGCAAAATTAGGGCGATTTTTCGAGATGTGATTACAATATATTTGCTGTTTATTTCGTTATATTTGCAGCACGAATCAAAATCACAGAATATGGCTATACTGGAACGAAAAATCATTCATCAAAGGACTACACTATGTAGCCGTATCATATACCCTAAGTTCGTATTGCCACGACATAAACATGCCGAATATGAGATTATGCTGTTTACTCATGGAAGTGGTAAGCAATTTGTAGGAGAGGGTGTCAGGAATTATAAGGAAGGAGATGTTGCTATGATAGGAAGTAATGTCCCACATTTGCATTTGTGTAATGCAAAATTAGATCCCGGTGCAGGATCGGAAGCAAGTTCCGGAATAGCGTTGCAATTTCACCCAACCATATTCCCCTTATCTATAGGAGAATTACCCGACTATCTTCCCATATATGAATTATTGCAGAAAAGCCAGTATGGAATACGCTTTTCAGACAAGAACTTATATGACGATTTGCTACAGCGGTTTGAAGAACTTGAAAAGGTAGAACACACTGTACGGTTGATCCATCTTTTTCAAATTCTGGAACGCCTATGCCAATGCCGGAAAATAAACATTCTTTCAGACGTAGCATACAATAGCTCAAATCTTTTGCAGGAAACCAATGAGCCTGTCAATCGCGTATATTCTTATCTTTTCAACCATTTCAAGGAAAAAATCTCGTTGAAGGAAATTGCAGATTATGTGAAACAGAATCCATCAGCTCTTTGTCGATATTTCAAGCAACGTACAGACAAGAGCATCTTCCAATGCCTTGCGGAAATACGTATAGAGCACGCCTGCAAGTTGTTGATGTATTCCAACTTGACTGTCGCACAAATAGCCTACGAATCCGGTTATAACCATGTTCCTCATTTTATTGAGCAATTTGAAAGAGTTACCAAGCGAACGCCAAGCGAATACCGTTTACAAGTGAATATTTGAAATTCCATATAAAGATTGTCTCGGTGCAACGATTATAGAGTTAATTCCCACCCTTAAATATAATATTAAAGAGTGGGAATTTGCATTTCTTATAATTTCAGACCTTTATTTTCTCTATGTATTGCCATCCCCGGACGCCCGATTACGATATGGTCAGCTATGAAATTGCCCGTGGAATTGCGCTCATCCGCTGGACTGCGTATCTGCGGCGATGTATCTTCATGATATTGCCTGATACCGCTCCGTACACTTTCCGCCTCCGGTTCAACCTGCTGCCTCTCATTCTCCTTTTCGGCGACTTCGGGCGTTGGGGGTGCAAGTTCCAGCTGTATCTTGCGGTCAAGGGCGGCAAGTTCGGACTTCAACTGTTTCAGTTCGTCCTCTTTCTTCCACATCTTGCCCGCTATCTCCTGCAACTGCGGTATATCACGCTCCAGCACCTCGTTCTTCGCCTTGTACTGGTCGATGATGGAGGGGATGCGCTCCAGTGCGTTGAGAAAATTGCGGGCGGCAGCCACCGGATCAGCCATCGCCAGATGCCCGTTGTTGTAGGTGTACTTGTAGTTCCCCTCTACCACGAAACGGTTGTCGGTGAACTCCAATCCCTCTTTAAGTGTCCTTTCGCTGACCACCTTTATCGGGAAACCGTAAAGCTCTCCGACCTGTGTGTAAAGTCCGCCCGTTGTAGCGTTCTTTGCTATCTCCTGCAAACGCTTTCCGAGAACCTTCTCATCGGAGGAATCCACGCCGTCCACCTTTATCATATTAAGACGGTTGCCCTCCTTGTCAGTCTGCACCACCGAAAGAAAGCGGTTCCAGTCCTCCGTCATGGCATCTATGAAAGCCGTGTTGTTGCGCAGCTCACTCGTCTTTGACTCCAATTTGAACTCCGAATCACGCCTGCCCTTGTTGAACGACTTGCGTTCCCCTTCGAGCGAGGCAATCCGCTTTTCCAGTTTTGCCTTGTCCAGCAGGTCGGTGTTGCCGGATAGCAACGCCATATATTCCGAAAAGTTTATGCCCGATTTCTCGTCCATTGCCCCCTCGTCGATGGTACGTGCCCCCATAGCACCGCTTTTGAGCTGGCTGATGAAAGTCTGCTTGCAGTGCAGGAGGTTGAACTTGTAGCTGTCCAGTGACTTCTCCACCGCGTAGATTATTACGTCCACGTTGTTTCCGGCGAAATGCTTGGCAATTTCGTTTCCGGCTCTAACTCCGCGTCCGTCACGCTGTTGCAGGTCGGACGGTCGCCACGGCGTATCGAGATGATGAATTGCCACACACCTTTTCTGTGCGTTCACACCCGTTCCGAGCATGGAGGTGGAGCCGAACAGCACACGCACCGTTCCGGCATTCATGGCGTCTATCACCGCCTTCCGAGCCTTGTCGGTCTTGCACTCCTGAATGAAGCGCACCTCGCTTGGCGGTATGCCGTAGTCCTCCGTCAGCTTGCGCTTGATTTCCGAATAGACGTTCCACCCGTCTCCCGGCTGGTATGTCCCCAAATCAGAGAATACGAACTGCGTTCCCTTCTGCGCGTCGTATTTTTGGTAATACTCCGCGATCATCTTGGCACAGTGACTCGCCTTGTTGTCGGGGTGGTCTTCATAATTCGGGTCTATCATACGCATGTCGAGTGCCATCTTGCGGGCATAGTCCGTGGCGATAAGCATCTTCGCCTTTTCCTCCGTTTCCGAAAGCGGCAGTCTGCCCAACAGGGTGGCATCGCCAGTCTTTGCGAACTGCATCAGTTTCTGTATGAAGTCCTCCTGTTCCGGCGTTGGCGGTATGTGGTGCAGTATCTCGTTCTTGGCAGGACGGTCAACGCCCACATCCTCCGCCGTGCGGTAGTCCGTGATTTCATTATAGAAGGCGGCAAGCTCCGGCACTTTGATGAAGTAGCGGAAACGCTCCTTCTGCACCACGTTGTTCGTCACGTTAAATTCAAAATCCGTCGTCTTCTTGGCAAATATCGCCGCCCACGCATCGAAACACCGGATGTCCTGCCGTTCCAGCTCTTTCGGGCGCAAATATTTGAACAGCAAGTACAGCTCCGTCAGCGAATTGCTGATGGTAGTGCCGGAAAGGAAAGTCGCCCCCAAGTCCTTGCCCGTGCGCTCCTGTATGGTGCGGATGGCAAAGAGCATGTTCAGTGCCTTCTGGCTTCCCTCGCTGTTTCCTAATCCCGCAACACGGTCGTGGCGCGTGTTGAAAGTCAGATTCTTGAACTGGTGGCTCTCATCTATGAAGATATGGTCGATGCCCATCTGCTTGAAATCCACCACGTCGTCCGTGCGTGACTTTATGGCGTGTTCCACCTTCTCCAGCTTCGCTTCAAGGTTGTGCTTGCGCTTTTCCAGCCCTTTCAGCATCGCGCGTGAGATGTCTTTGCCCTGCTGCCGCAATAC
>OFEZ01001351.1_pt1 | contig 13513 bp, 23 predicted proteins | sample 1521241 | NCBI WGS metagenome assembly OFEZ01 (sample SAMEA3504099, study PRJEB24116) | mouse gut metagenome | biome: mouse gut; feature: mouse-associated habitat; material: faeces | place: Denmark | collected 2011
AGCGTCAAGGCCAGATCTGGATCCGCATCTTCCCCGATAAGCCTATCACCAAGAAGCCTGCCGAAGTCCGCATGGGTAAAGGTAAAGGTTCACCCGAAGGTTTCGTTGCTCCCGTTACTCCGGGACGCGTACTCATCGAAGTGGAAGGTGTAAGCTACGACGTGGCTAAGGAAGCACTCCGTCTGGCAGCCCAGAAGCTCCCCGTAACCACAAAATTCATCGTTCGCCGCGACTATGATCCCACTCAAAACGTGTAAAAGATTATGAAGAAAGAAGAAATAAAAGAACTCAGCACGCAGGATCTTAAAGACCGCCTTGAGCAGATGGAGCAGGAATATGCCCAGCTGAAAATAAATCACTCCATATCGCCGCTTGACAACCCGGCCAAGATTACCGCCGACCGTCGCATGATAGCCCGCGTGAAAACCGAACTCCGCAAGCGCGAACTAACAGTTAAATAAATCATCCCGTAACTAAAATGGAAAAGAGAAATTTAAGAAAAGAACGCGTAGGGGTGGTGTCGAGCAACAAGGGTGACAAGACCATCACTGTAATGGTGAAGTGGAAGGAAAAACACCCCATTTACGGCAAGTTCGTAAATAAAACCAAAAAGTACCACGCCCACGACGAAAAGAACGAGTGCAGCATAGGTGACACCGTCCGTCTGATGGAAACTCGCCCCCTGAGCAAGACCAAAAGATGGAGATTAGTAGAAATCGTAGAAAAAGTTAAGTAAATTATGATACAGACTGAAAGCCGTTTGACCGTAGCTGACAACAGCGGTGCCAAGGAAGCCCTCTGCATTCATGTGCTTGGAGGTACCGGACGCCGTTATGCTTCTGTTGGCGACATCATTGTAGTGTCGGTCAAGAGTGTCATCCCTTCTTCTGACGTTAAGAAGGGCACCGTTTCCAAGGCAGTGGTAGTTCGTACCAAGAAGGAAATCCGTCGCGCTGACGGCAGCTACATCCGCTTCGATGACAATGCTTGTGTGCTCCTCAATAATGCCGGTGAGCTCCGTGGCACCCGTATCTTCGGCCCTGTAGCCCGCGAACTCCGCGCCACCAACATGAAGATTGTTTCACTGGCTCCCGAAGTGCTTTAACCCTTCACCACAAAGTAATCAAAAATAACATTCGAAGTAATGAGCAAATTACATATAAAGAAAGGCGACACAGTGTATGTGCTCAGCGGTGAGGACCGCGGCAAGACTGGCCGAGTGCTCAAAGTACTCGTGACCAAAGGCCGTGCCATCGTAGAGGGCGTCAACATTGTAACTAAAGCCGCTAAGCCCAGCGCTAAGCATCCTCAGGGCGGACTTGTGAAGATGGAAGCTCCCATCCACATTTCAAATCTTAGCCTCATCGACCCCAAGTCAGGCAAGCCTACCCGTGTAGGCCGTCGCGCTGATGCCCAGGGCAAAACAGTACGTTACGCAAAAAAATCAGGAGAGGAGATTAAGTAATGAGCAGCACCACTATTAAGAAAGACTACACCGAGCGCATTGTACCCGCTCTCGAAAAGCAGTTCAACTATACTACTGTGATGCAGGTTCCCCGCCTGAAGAAGATCGTTATCAACCAGGGTCTCGGCGAAGCTACACAGGACAAGAAGATCATTGAGACAGCTATCAACGAGCTCACCGCCATCACAGGTCAGAAAGCAGTTGCAACCCTGTCACGCAAGGACATCTCGAACTTCAAGCTTCGTAAGAAAATGCCCGTTGGCGTAATGGTAACTCTGCGTCGTGACAAAATGTATGAATTCCTCGAACGTCTGATCCGTGTGGCTCTGCCCCGTATCCGTGACTTCAAGGGCATCGAAGGTAAGCTTGACGGCCGTGGCAACTACACCCTCGGTATCACAGAGCAGATTATCTTCCCTGAAATCAACATTGACAACATCTCCAAGCTTCTTGGTATGAATATCACTTTCGTTACCTCAGCTAACACTGACGAAGAAGGTTACGCTCTGCTCAAGGAATTTGGCTTACCGTTCAAAAACGCTAAAAAGCAATAATATAGTATGGCAAAAGAATCAATGAAAGCCCGTGAGGTGAAGCGCGCTAAGCTCACCGACAAGTATGCTGCGAAGCGTGCCGAGCTGAAGAAGATTGTCAACAGCGGTGTAGATCCTGAGAAGCGTGAGGAAGCCTACGAGGCAGCCCAGGCGCTCCAGAAGCTCCCCAAGAACTCAAATCCGATTCGCAAGCACAACCGTTGCTCTATCACCGGCCGTCCCAAAGGATATATGCGTCAGTTCGGACTGTCACGTATACAGTTCCGTGAAATGGCTTCTGCCGGACTGATTCCTGGAGTTAAGAAGGCAAGCTGGTAATTAATTACCGGCTCCTTCGGCCCTCCCGGGTCCGGAACCACTCTTAAAGGCCCGCCTCCGGCCGCGATGTGAAGTCGTATTGGAGGTCCCACTATTATAACACAGTGAGTATTAAATATTGTTCGGAACTAACCGAATCAATTTAAACAATTATAAAAATGACAGATCCCATAGCAGATTATCTTACAAGATTGAGGAATGCTATCAAGGCTAACCACCGTGTGGTAGAAATTCCTGCCTCAAACTTGAAGAAAGAAATCACGAAAATTCTTTTCGAACAAGGCTATATTCTTAACTACAAGTTTATAGAGGGTGAAACCCCCGCAGGCATCATCAAGATTGCTCTCAAGTATGATCCCGTTGACCGCGTGAATGCCATCAAGGCTCTCAAGCGAGTTTCACGTCCCGGTTTGCGTCAGTACACCGGTTACAAAGATATGCCGCGAGTTTTGAACGGACTTGGTATTGCCATCCTTTCTACATCACAGGGCGTTATGACCAACAAGGAAGCCCGTGAAAAGAAAATAGGTGGTGAAGTACTTTGCTATGTTTATTAATGAATAGGAGGAAACAGATATGTCAAGAATAGGTAAGACTCCCATTTTGATCCCCGCCGGTGTAACCGTGAAAGTGGATAATAACGTAGTGACTGTTAAAGGTCCCAAAGGCGAACTCTCTCAGACTATCAACCCGGACCTCACCGTAGCTGTTGAAGACGGTCATATCGTAGTGACTCGTCCCAGCGACGACCGTGAGCACCGTGCCCAGCATGGTCTGTACCGCGCTCTGATCCACAATATGGTGGTAGGCGTTTCAGAAGGCTATCGCAAGGAAATGGAATTAGTAGGTGTAGGTTACCGTGCAAGCGCTACCGGCCAGGTACTCGAACTCTCGCTCGGTTACTCACACGCAATATATATCAAACTTCCCCCGGAGATTAAAGTAGAGGCTAAGAGCGAACGTAACAAGAATCCTCTTATTATCCTTGAAAGCGATGACAAGCAGCTCCTTGGTCAGGTATGCGCCAAGATCCGCTCACTTCGCAAGCCCGAACCTTACAAAGGAAAAGGTATCAAGTTTGTTGGCGAGGTTATACGCCGCAAGTCGGGAAAATCGGCAAGTGCAAAATAATTTTTAACCCATCGAATCATGATCTCCAAGAAAGATAGAAGAAATAAAATCAAAACCCGCATCCGCGGTAAGATTTCAGGCACCGCTGCCCGTCCGCGCATGACGGTGTTCCGCAGCAACAAGCAGATTTATGTGCAGGTTATCGATGACCTTCAGGGCAAGACTCTCGTGTCAGGCTCTTCAAAGGGTATCGAAGAGGGCACAAAGAGCGAAATCGCTGCAAAAGTAGGTGAAGCTATTGCTCAGAAGGCTATCGCAGCCGGCATCACTGAAGTGGTATTTGACCGTAACGGTTACCTCTTCCACGGTAGAGTTAAATCATTGGCTGACGCCGCACGTAAAGGCGGACTTAAATTTTAAGAAATCATGGCAAAAAGAAATAACAGAGTAAAATCGACCAACGACTTAGAACTTAAGGACCGTCTGGTAGCCATCAACCGTGTTACCAAGGTAACCAAGGGCGGACGTACCTTCACTTTCGCTGCCATCGTGGTAGTAGGTAATGAGGACGGCGTTGTAGGTTGCGGTCTTGGCAAGGCTAACGAAGTAACCGCTGCTATTGCCAAGGGCGTTGAAGCAGCTAAGAAGAACCTTATCCGTGTTCCTGTTCACAAAGGCACTATCCCTCACGAACAGCTCGCTAAGTTCGGTGGCTCACGTGTAATTCTCAAGCCTGCATCTCACGGTACCGGTGTTAAGGCCGGTGGTGCTATGCGTGCCGTACTTGAAAGTGTAGGTATCACTGACGTGCTCGCCAAGTCAAAGGGCTCGTCAAATCCCCACAACCTCGTGAAAGCTACTATCGCAGCCCTCGATGAAATGCGCTCACCCGCACAGGTGGCACAGAATCGTGGTATCTCAGTAGAAAAAGTGTTTAAAGGCTAAAAATCACACGCACATTTATGGCACAGATTAAAATCAAGCAGGTCAAGAGCCGTATCAAAGCTCCTGCAGTGCAGAAGCGCACACTTGACGCTCTCGGACTTAAGAAAATGAATCATACCGTGGTGAAGGAAGACACACCCTCAATTATGGGCATGGTCGAAAAAGTACGTCACCTGGTAGAAGTGACTAACGCTTAAATACGATATTGATAATGGAACTCAATACTATTCGTCCGGCCGTAGGTGCCGTGACCTCAAAGACCCGCATCGGACGTGGTCCGGGTTCAGGAAAAGGTGGAACATCTACCCGCGGACACAAGGGTGCTAAGAGCCGTTCAGGCTACAGCCGCAAAATCGGTTTCGAAGGTGGTCAGATGCCCCTTCAGCGTCGTCTTCCCAAATTCGGCTTCAAGAACATCAACCGTGTTGAATACAAAGCTATCAACATTGGCGATCTTGAGGCTCTGGCTGAAGCACGCAACCTTGAGAAGATCGGCATCGAAGAGCTTCGTGCCGCTGGTGTAATCTCACGCAAGCACCTCGTAAAGGTACTTGGCAATGGCAAAATCACCCGCGCACTTGCTGTTGAAGCCAACGCTTTCTCAAAGTCAGCTGAAAAGGCCATTGTTGAAGCCGGCGGTTCAATCTCTAAAATTTAATTCAAATGAGATTTTTTGAAATAATCAAAAATATCTGGACCGTAGATGAGCTTCGCAAGCGCATACTGGTAACCCTCGGGCTGGTACTCGTGTACCGCCTGGGTTGCTATGTTGTGCTTCCCGGCATATCTCCTGAGGATCTGGACGCGCTGTCTAAGTTCACTAATAAGAGCGGACTTATGCAGCTGCTTGACATGTTCTCGGGCGGTGCCTTCTCGCAGGCTTCCATCTTCGCTCTCGGTATCATGCCCTACATCACTGCATCCATCGTGATACAGCTGCTGGGCATGGTGCTCCCTTCGTTTCAGAAAATGCAGCGTGAGGGTGAGAGCGGGCGCCAGAAACTGAACCAATACACACGTTATCTTACTGTTCTCATCCTGGTTCTGCAGGGCCCGGCTTATCTTGTCAACCTGCGCCTGCAGGTGGCTGCCGCCGGCTCAGCAGCATCGATGGGCTTCTGGACTATAGCTTATCTAACCGTTATTCTTGCTGCAGGCTCCATGTTCATCATGTGGCTCGGCGAGCGTATCACTGACCGCGGTATCGGTAATGGTATCTCCTTCATAATCCTTGTAGGTATCATTGCCCGTCTTCCCGGAGCATTAAGCTACGAGTTCATTAGCCGTCTTCCCGGCAGCACCGGTTCACAGGGCGGTCTGATAATGTTTGTAGTGGAAATAATCCTGCTCTTTGCTGTCACTGTAGGCGCTGTGCTTCTCGTTCAGGGAACACGCAAGGTGCCCGTGCAGTATGCAAAGCGTATTGTCGGCAACCGCCAGTACGGTGGTGCCCGTCAGTACATCCCCCTGAAGGTTAATGCCGCAGGTGTGATGCCCATCATCTTCGCACAGGCTATCATGTTTGTGCCTATCACACTTGCCGGATTCGGCTCTCAGGATTCAGGAAGCGGATTCTTCCATACTTTCTCTGATATCAATGGATTCTGGTACAATGCAGTGTACTTCATCATGATTGTCGCTTTCACATATTTCTACACCGCTATTACAGTGCGTCCCACTCAGATGGCTGAAGAAATGAAGCGCAACAACGGCTTCATCCCCGGCGTTAAACCCGGCAAGAAGACTGCTGAATACCTTGACTCCATCATGTCTCGTATCACTCTTCCCGGATCATTATTCCTCGGCATAGTGGCTATTCTGCCCGCATTCGCACGCTTCTTTGGCATCAGCCAGAATTTCGCCCAGTTCTTTGGCGGAACTTCACTGCTGATTCTTGTAGGCGTTGTGCTCGATACTCTCCAGCAGATTGAGAGCCACCTGCAGATGCACCACTATGACGGCCTGATGAAGAACGGAAAGATTAAAGGACGTACCACAGGTGCGGCTTACTAAATCTCCATCTTATTTAATAATATTCTAAACGTAACAGCTGCATAAATTCTCAAATGATCTATCTAAAGACACCTGAAGAGATCGAGAAAATGCGTAAGGCATGCGCACTCGTGAGCCAGACACTTGGTGAAATAGCCAAGTGGGTGGCTCCGGGTGTGACTACCAACCGCATCGAATCCATAGCGCGCGAGTTTATCCATGACAATGGAGGCAAAGCTGCGTGTCTTGGTTACGGCGGATTTCCTGCCGCAGTTTGTTATGAGGTCAATGAAATAGTTGTTCACGGTTTCCCTTCGAACTACACTCTTCGTGAAGGCGACATCATCGGAACCGATACCGTCGTTGAACTCGACGGCTATAACGGTGACATGTGCTACACATTCCCGGTAGGGGAGGTGTCGGAGGAGCTGCTCACTCTATGCCGCACCACGAAGGAATCTCTTTACAAAGGTATCGAGCAGTGTCGCGAGGGAAAGCGCATCGGTGATATCGCCAACGCCGTCCAGACATATTGTGAGCACCGCGGCTACAGTGTGGTCCGCGAAATGTGCGGTCATGGTATAGGACGGAAAATGCACGAATCGCCTGAGGTGCCCAATTATGGTCGCCGCGGTACAGGTCCGGTCATCAAGAACGGAATGTGCATCTGCATAGAGCCCATGATTAACCTCGGAAGCCGCAATGTTGTGATCGAGCGCGACGGATGGACATGCCGTACAAAGGACCGCAAGCCATCCGCACATTATGAACACACCATAGCGGTCATCAACGGTGAACCTGAAATATTGACATCATTCGAACCTGTGGCCGAAGTGCTGAAGGATAGATTTATTTAACAACTCGGATTATATGGCAAAACAAGCTGCAATTGAACAAGACGGAGTGATAGTGGAAGCACTGTCAAACGCAATGTTTCGCGTTGAACTGGAAAACGGGCATGAAATCACAGCCCATATCTCCGGTAAGATGCGCATGCATTATATAAAAATACTTCCGGGCGACCGTGTTCGTGTTGAAATGTCGCCTTATGATCTGTCGAAAGGCAGAATTGCATTCAGATACAAATAAAAAATAAAATACAATGAAAGTAAGAGCTTCAGTCAAAAAGCGCACCCCGGACAGCAAGATTGTCCGCCGTAAGGGCCGCCTGTATGTGATAAACAAAAAAAATCCTAAGTACAAACAGCGTCAAGGATAAAACTTTTTATTAATTTTGCAAAAAAATTAGTCAACATATATGGCAGTACGTATAGTGGGAGTTGACCTCCCCCAGAATAAAAGAGGTGAAATCGCCTTGACCTACATCTTCGGCATCGGCCGGAGCGCCGCTAAATCTATCCTTGAGGAAGCTGGCGTAGATAAGAACATCAAAGTACAGGATTGGACTGATGCACAGGCTGCTAAAGTGCGTGAAGTAATTGGCGCCAACTATAAGGTGGAAGGCGATCTTCGCAGCGAAATTCAGCTCAACATCAAGCGACTCATGGATATCGGTTGTTACCGTGGTATCCGTCATCGTATCGGTCTGCCCGTTCGTGGACAGAGCACAAAGAACAATGCCCGTACACGTAAAGGTCGTAAGAAAACAGTCGCTAACAAGAAGAAAGCTACTAAATAATAAAGTAATATGGCAAAAAAGACAGTCGCAGCTAAGAAGAGAAATGTTAAAGTTGATGCCGCCGGCCAGCTTCACGTTCACTCCTCTTTCAACAACATTATCGTTTGTCTGGCTAACTCGGAAGGTCAGGTTATTTCCTGGTCGAGCGCAGGCAAGATGGGCTTCCGTGGCTCAAAGAAGAACACCCCCTATGCAGCCCAGATGGCTGCCCAGGATTGCGCCAAAGTGGCCTACGATCTTGGCCTCCGCAAAGTGAAGGCTTATGTCAAGGGTCCCGGTAACGGCCGTGAGTCAGCTATCCGTACCATACATGGAGCAGGTATCGAAGTTACAGAAATCGTTGATGTTACTCCGCTGCCCCATAACGGATGTCGTCCCCCCAAGCGTCGTCGTGTATAATTGCGATACGTTTCTGAGGACTAACAGCAATTCTTAATAGCTTACAAACTTTAATAACTCGGGAATCAGCCGTACAATTTACATATTTCCCGGCAATGTGAAATAGACCATATTTTTATTCACCTCTCTATGGTCGCGGCTGCACTAAACCGGCGTTGATTTAGCCTTGTTCAACTGATTCCTGAATATAATTTAATCGACTTCAAAAATGGCAAGATATACAGGCCCTAAGTCAAAAATAGCTCGTAAATTCGGCGAACCTATCTTTGGTGAAGATAAGGTGCTCGCAAAGAAAAATTTCCCCCCGGGTCAGCACGGCCAGAACAAGCGCCGCAAGACCTCTGAATATGGTGTGCAGCTTCGTGAAAAGCAGAAAGCTAAATACACCTACGGCGTGCTTGAAAAGCAGTTCCACAACCTCTTTGAAAAGGCATCACGCATGAAGGGTATCACCGGTGAAGTTCTGCTTCAGATGCTCGAAGGACGTCTTGACAACGTGGTTTACCGTCTGGGCATAGCTCCCACACGTGCCGCTGCCCGCCAGCTTGTTCTTCACCGTCACATAACCGTAAACGGTCAGGTGGTAAACATCGCTTCTTATGCAGTTCAGCCCGGTGACATCGTAGGCGTTCGTGAACGCTCAAAGTCACTTGAGGTAATCTCTGACGCTCTTGCCGGATTTAACCACTCGAAATATCCCTGGATTGAATGGGACGAGTCGCTTAAAGCCGGAAAGTTCCTGCATGTTCCCGCTCGTGAGGATATCCCCGAGAACATCAAGGAGCAGCTTATCGTCGAACTGTATTCTAAGTAACCATTTAATATTCTTATCCACATGGCTATATTAGCATTTCAAAAACCTGACAAGGTGTTGATGTTGGAAGCCGATAACCATTTCGGCAAGTTTGAGTTCAAGCCATTGGAGCCGGGCTACGGCATTACCATCGGCAACGCTCTGCGCCGCATCCTGCTGTCGTCACTCGAAGGATTCGCTATCTCTACTATCAAAATTGATGGTGTGAAGCACGAATTTGACACTATTCCCGGCGTCAAGGAAGATGTGACCAACATCATTCTCAACCTCAAAAAGGTCGACCTCAAGCAAGTGGTGGATGACACCGATGCTGAAAAGGCCGTTGTCACCGTGTCGGGCAAGGAAGTGTTTACAGCCGGCGATCTGGGCAGCGTGCTCAGCGGATTTGAAGTACTGAATCCGGAGCTGGTGATTTGTCACCTCGACTCCAGTGCCAGCTTCACCTTGGAATTCACAATCAACAAGGGTCGCGGATGGGTTCCTGCTGAGGAGAATGCTTCTCCCACGGATGATATCAACGTGATAGCTATTGACTCTATCTACACGCCCATCAAAAACGTGAAATACACCGTTGACAACTTCCGCGTTGACCAAAAAACCGACTACGACAAGCTAACTCTTGAAATCACTACCAACGGTTCTATTCTTCCGAAGGATGCACTCAAGGAGGCTGCTAAGATTCTGATCTATCACTTCATGCTTTTCTCTGACGAAAAGATAACAATCGATACAGAGAAGACCGAAGAAAATGAAGTGTTCGATGAAGAAATCCTGCACATGCGTCAACTGCTTAAGTCAAAGCTCGTTGACATGGACCTCTCAGTTCGTGCGCTGAACTGCCTTAAGAGCGCTGAGGTTGAAACCCTCGGTGAACTTGTGGTGTTCAACAAGACTGACCTCCTCAAGTTCCGCAACTTCGGTAAGAAGTCGCTCACAGAGCTTGATGAACTGTTGGCAAATCTGAACCTTTCGTTCGGAATGGATATTTCAAAGTACAAATTAGATAAAGAGTAATTAACCGATGAGACATAATAAAAAATTCAACCACCTCGGCCGCAAGAAAGCTCACCGCGATGCTCTGCTTGCCAACATGACCATTGCTCTGATAATGCGCAAGCGCATTTTCACCACTCTGGCCAAGGCCAAGGCTCTGCGCGTATATGCTGAGCCGCTCATTAACCGTTCAAAGGAAGATTCAATGGCTAACCGCCGTCTGGTGTTCAGCTATCTTCAGAACAAGGAAGCTGTCACAGAACTTTTCCGTGAAGTAGCTCAGAAGGTTGCAGAACGCAACGGTGGATACACACGTATCCTCAAGACAGGCAACCGTCTTGGTGACAATGCCAAGATGTGCTTCATTGAACTCGTTGACTACAACGAAAACATGCTTAAGAGCGCATCTGACGCCAAGAAGGCCGGACGTACACGCCGTTCACGCCGTAAGGCTGCTGCTCCTGCTGCTGAAGCACCCGCTGCTACAGAAGCTCCCGCAGCTGAATAAGTCTTTTCTAACAAGATTTATCATACAATATCAGGCCGGCATGGAACAAATCCAGTTCCATTGCCGGCTTGATTTATATCCGCGGATAAAAGCATGTCAATGCAAGTTAAATAATTGTATTGGCCGATGATATAATCTATTTTTTTTAGTAACTTTGCGGATAATCAAAAAGATATTTTAATTCAAACCAAATAACCAACTTTTTAAGTTTTAATCACTATGAAGATTGAAAAAATCATTGGTCGTGAAGTTCTCGACTCTCGCGGCAATCCTACTGTTGAAGTTGACGTAGTTCTTGAATCAGGTGCACGTGGCCGCGCATCAGTTCCCTCTGGTGCATCAACAGGTGTTAACGAAGCTCTCGAGCTCCGTGATGGCGACAAAGGCCGCTACATGGGTAAGGGCGTTCAGAAAGCCGTTGCCAACGTGAATGGTCCTATCGCTGAAGCCCTCAAGGGTATGAGCGCTCTTGACCAGATCAAGATTGACGAAACTATGCTTGCTCTCGACGGTACAGAAACCAAGTCAAACCTCGGCGCTAATGCTATCCTGGGTGTTTCACTTGCTGTTGCCAAGGCTGCTGCTGACTATCTTGAGCTTCCCCTTTACAAATATATCGGCGGATGCAACTCTTACGTTCTCCCCGTTCCCATGATGAACATCATCAACGGTGGTGCTCACTCTGATGCTCCCATCTGCTTCCAGGAATTCATGATCCGTCCTATCGGTGCATGCTGCTTCAAGGAAGGTATCCGCATGGGTACAGAAGTGTTCCACAACCTCAAGAAGGTGCTCCACGACCGTGGCCTTTCAACAGCTGTAGGCGACGAAGGTGGTTTCGCTCCCGCACTTGACGGAACTGAGGACGCTCTCAACGTTATCATCAAGGCTATCGAAGCTGCCGGCTATGTTCCCGGTAAGGACGTTACCATCGGTCTTGACTGCGCTTCTTCAGAATTCTACAAGGAAGGTGTTTATGACTACACATGGAAGCAGGGTGCTGAAGCTCCCAAGTATACTTCACAGCAGCAGGCTGAATACCTGAAGACACTTGTTGAAAAGTATCCTATCGATTCAATCGAAGATGGTATGGCTGAAGGCGACTGGGAAGGCTGGAAGATCCTTACCGATCTTATCGGCAGCCGTTGCCAGCTCGTAGGTGACGACCTCTTCGTTACTAACGTTAAGTATCTTGAAAAGGGTATCGAACTCGGTTGCGCTAACTCAATCCTCGTTAAGGTTAACCAGATCGGTTCTCTTACCGAAACCCTCCGCGCCGTAGAACTCGCTCAGCGCAATGGCTACACCGCTGTTATCTCACACCGTTCAGGTGAAACAGAGGACGCTACTATCGCTGATATCGCTGTTGCTACCAACGCCGGACAGATCAAGACCGGTTCTGCAAGCCGTTCTGACCGTATGGCTAAGTACAACCAGCTCCTCCGCATCCAGGAAGAACTTGGCGAAGCTGCTCAGTATGGTTATGGCAAGCGCACAAAAATGCCCCAGGCTTAATCATCAGATAGCTTAGCATAGAAATAAGAAATCCTGCTCCATTGGGGCAGGATTTTTTGTATCTCTATGTTAGATCTGTTCTTATTCCTTCATGCGTATTACGCGTATTCCGGTATTGTGTTTGTTGCGTCGCACATAATTTTCAAGAGGGAGTGGATCTATCAATACTTTTCCGGCCTTCGATGATGCGTGCAGCAGATGCGGTTTGCCGTCGCGGAACACCACTATGCCTATGTGTGTCACATCCAGGTTCTTTATGTCAGTGGTAATGGCCACAATATCTCCTGTCTTGAGATTAGCCTCCTTTATCCCTATGGTTTTAATGTAGGGTATCTTATGCGATCTGTAGCCCATCTCAGCTTTCTTCATCTGTTCAAACGTAGCCGAGTCCTTCAGAGCCGGATATTTGTCGCGGTTTGAAGTCATGAAGTCGAGCGACTTTATCTGTGATGCCGGGTTTGCGATACGGGCCGTCACGTCAGTTATAATTCCTTTGTGGGTGTTGTCGACAATCCAGTCGCTTATATAATGCAGACGCGAGGCGTAGCCGTCCACCTGTCCGTTGCGGTAGCGTAGCTTCTCAAGATTGTATATGAAGTCGCGCCATGAGCTTCTGCGTTCGTCAATGGTCATTTCCATTGCCACGATGGTTTCAACTAAAGTAGTGCAGTCAAATTCATCAGTGTTTACCGTAAGCTGTTCCGGCTGGAACTCCAGAGTGCCCCCTTTGTAAGGCTTGTCTATGAATTGTGATGCTATGAACTCGATTCGCTTTCCCCGGTCATTGTAGGGGAGTTCTGATGCCTTTATTAATACATTTGTGATATTTGTAGTATCAGTTGCCTCGTTGTTGAATCTTACGCTCCCGGGAACGGCTGCATTTACATTAGTGGATATAAATATGCTGGCAGCTAATATTGACGTTGCTATTATACTTTTCATAAGCTTCTGTGGAAAAATTTGTACGAAAGTACATATTTAATGCAACCTGTGCAAGCGCATGAAAGTGATATCGCCATCCGATTGTTAGGGGGAGGAGCCTGTATAAAACAATCGGAACAGTATGTCGTGTCGGAAAAATCCTTGAAAAAATACCGCAGGAAGGGGAATTTTGTTTTGTTGTGACGCCGGAGAAAACGCAGAAAATTTGTGAGTAACGGGATCGCTCAAAGTTAACAAAAGTTAAAACTATGTTTTATAACATATTTTTAATTGCTTGACGGATAGGGGAAAGAGGAGAAAAGAGCGAAAAATAGGAGAAAAAATAGTTTGTGAACATTTGGTGGAATGAAAATGTTGC
>OFEZ01001353.1_pt1 | contig 13492 bp, 7 predicted proteins | sample 1521241 | NCBI WGS metagenome assembly OFEZ01 (sample SAMEA3504099, study PRJEB24116) | mouse gut metagenome | biome: mouse gut; feature: mouse-associated habitat; material: faeces | place: Denmark | collected 2011
GCGGACGCCCCGCGCCAGAAGGGATAACATCACCCGTTCGGCCTGAACAAAGAAGCCTCACCCATTAGGGTGGGGCTTTTAATGTTGCTGCAAACACTGAGCGTTGGAGACAATGCCAAGGCGAATACAATCGGGAGACGGCCCAGGCCGGCAATGCCCCGGCAGCCATCAATCTCTCCACATGCCGCCATTTCTTTGTGTCAACCCAGAGGGCCGGCTGATGCCGTTGGAGAAGAAGCCCAGGAGGGGCCTGCCACAGAAAAACGAAACCACCAAATCGGCCCTCATTTCTTTGTATTAACCCCTTCCAAAAAAAAGAGCCCCGCCTGGATGTACCAGACGGGGTTTCTTGGTAATCAGATTTCGTACCAGCGGGGGTCGGCCCTGATAGCCGTAATGTCCTTCTCCAGCTGATCCGTTTCTTCCTGATTCCTGGTGTCGGAGTCCCGGTCGTAGATGGTGGTGCAGATGCCCTTGCCGGTAGCATAGGTATTGACAACCATTCCCATCTCGATGACCAGAGCTACCTCCACAGGCAGGTCCTGCTCGATGATTTGCCAGCTGTAGGTGTCGATGCCGTCTTGGACAACAGCGCGGGTGTCCTCGATCTCGTGGTAGGAGTCGTCTCCAGACTTAAAGTCCGGAGCGTCCTGACCAGCCTCCTTGCAGCTGGCCTCATACTGTTTCTGCATCTTCTTCTGGGCGTCCCCCAGGAACAGGAAGGACTCAACGTCAGCACCGCTGCGGTAGTTGGAGTTTTCGGTGTGTACCAGAGTGTAGAGTTTCATGATTTTTGTCTCCTTTTTATTATTTATTCCCAAAAGTGAGTGTTACCGAGCTTTCAGCTCCACCAGGTACTTGATGGTCACCTGATCCTCCCGATAAACGATAACCTCATCGTTCCGAAGGGAGCGGCCAGCATGGGCGTGCAGGCTGCTGCAGCCCGGGGCAACCTTCTGGAGCCTTTCCCAGGTCATGCCCTGTTGAGAATCGTAGACGTCGTAGGGCTTCCCATATGCAACCTCGCACAGAGCGAGGAACCCATAGTTGGAGTAGCCGCCGGCCCAGTAGGAGCCGCGAAGGGAAGTGTATCCAACCGATTTCCGGGCCTTGGGCGCAAAGTAGAGGCCATAGCCGAACATCTTGCCGTTGATGACGACATTTGTGGGTCGGAGCACCAAGCCGGTACGCAGGATATTCCACCAGTTCTCTGTCCGGGATCCGTGCCAGAACAGTTTCTTTACGAATCTGCCCTTGCCCTTCAGAAAGTCCTTGAACTTCTTTCTGGTCGCCTTATTCTCCACGCGCCAGGCCTTGTAGAACATGTTGGCGCACTCGCCCAGCTCTTTCTTGATGATGGCGATGTCCTTGTCGTCAACAGGGGAGAACTCCAGTCCCATAGCCTCCAGGATCGTCTGGCTCTTGTCGCCGTCATTGTCTTCATTGACTGTAGTCACCTTGGCAACCACCTGACCAGCCATTACGTCCAGCAGTTTCTGCTCTCGCTCGATGATTTTGCCGAAGTCAGCGGTGTTGTCAGCCAGATAATCTTGAACCTGGCTCATGCGCCGCGGGATGATGTGGAACAGTTCGATCAATTCGTCGTTAAACTGCTGCACGGTAATGGATGTGGCGCACTTGAAGATGTAGTCCAGCTTCGCCTGGGCCTCATCCACCATGTCCTGGGTCACGCTGTCGGACCCCACAGTGTAGTTCTTCCGCACCGTCTCCCGGGCCTGTTCCCGCAGGAACTCAACCACGGCGGCAATGTCCTTGTTCTCGATGGGCTTGTAGTCGTCTTTGGCAATCACCTGTGTCACAGCGGTCAGAGCCGTCTCGTCCTTGTAGCCCTTCCCAATCTTCTGTGCGTAGATGGAGTCCCACTTGCTGATGGGATACGTCTTGGTGGTCTCCGTGCTCCCGATCCGCCCGTACTTCACCAGCAGAGAGTCTCCCTGCTCTGTCATGTCGTAATATTTATTGTTGTTTGCCGCAGTTACCATTACCAGATGACAGTGCCTTCCCATATGTTAATTCCTCCTTAAATTTTATGATGCGTCCTCATTGAAAGACTGACTGCATCATATGCAAGGAGAGATTTCTTGATTTTATGGGGGAGTTGATACAAAGAAATGTGTGGGGTAGGGGAGAGGTTGTGTTTCTGCCGTGGCTGGAACCTCCCGTGCTGCTGACTCCAGCTGGACATAAAAAGAGCCCCGCTCACCTGAGCGGGGCTGAGTCGATGTGTTTGATTAAGCGTACTCGCGGCGGCGGATGAGCCAGATGACCGCTCCGCCGGTCAGGAAGCCGGCTGCGACGAGGTAGAGATATGTGATGCCTTTTCCGCCAGTCTTGGGCAGCAACTTTCCGGGTTTATAGGTGTTGGTAAAGATGGCCGACTCGGTATTCGTACCGGTGCCAGTATCCCGCTCATAGACACCTGTGGCCACCAGGCTTGCGCCGTCTCTGACCACCGTGACTGTGAGGACCCACATCCCTTTATCATACTCATAGTCCTTGGCACTGCCAGTATCCTCAGAAATCATGAACTTGTAGGTTCCCTCTTCCATGAACCGGAAGTGGCCGAATTCAGCTGTTCCAGCACCGGTGATGGTAGCAATCATTGTATCCGGGGTCTTCATATTCTCATAGAAGGCCAGTGGGATAATTTGGAACTTGAAAGTTTCTTCCGCTCCGGGCTTGATAAGATTTGCGTTAGCGATCTCCTTGGTTACCTTCGGAGTGAAGGTTGCCTCATCCCGCGAATACCGGTTCGTAAATTGGGCATTCTTGGTGCTTGTCAGTGTGCCGTCCGGGTTGGAATATTCGATAGATTCCGCATAGAGCGTGCCTCCGGAGAGCCCAACCTTAACGGTCAGGGTCCAAGCGGTGTCGTCGTAGATGTAGCCAGGCAGGTATCCATCGACCTCCGTAATCTCAAACTGGTAAGTACCAGGTCTGACAAAGGAAATCATGTTGAATATGCCTTCACCGGCACCATTGACGGTGCAGGTAGTGTTGGACGGCATAGCAACCCCTTCTGTGGTTCCAGTGTTCCGAATGCTGAACTCAAATGTTTCTTTGTCCTCAGTACCCTCAACAGTTTTGAGAATTTTAGGATTGAAGTGCAGAGCAGAAACCTCGCCGATATCAGTGGCAGCAGTCACAGACGGTAGGGTATACCGCATGTAGCAGGAAGAACCGGAAGCGCCACGCTCGGTGTAGAAGAAGGTGAGCGTGTGGCTCGATTCAATGCCTCGCTCCACATAGTCCCACAGGTCAACGTACTCACCTACAGAACTGTGGCATCCGCCGATATCACATACCAGCTGACCATCCAGGAAGACCCAGAGGTCGTCATCGCCGAAGAAGTAGTACTCCAGAGGACCAATGTAGTCGGCAGGTACATCGAATTTAACCGAGAATGTCATGCCAAAATAAGAGTTGTGGTTAAGCGAATCATCGGAAGAAGGCCACGGTATATCACTACTGCCATGTATCATACCAGACTTCGAACCAAACGCCGGATCATTATTTTCTCCATTGAAGCTAGGCACATAATCCATGGGCCAAAAGCTATTGCTCCAGATAAATTTATCCGGCTCCGTCGAAGTGGATGGCTTCCATTTTTTGACGAGTGCCTTGAATTGATCAAGGTTATCAATAACGGTTACCCCACCCTTGTTTACCTTCTGAAGCGTATAGGTATCCCCAAACCGGTCAAACCCCAGAGAAAACTCTCCATGGTCATAAGAAGTTTTTCCGTTTGCATCTCCATCATCAAAAAGATTCGGCACGTCAATGCCAGGTGCATATTGGATTTTTCCATTAACCAAGGCAGAAGCAATCCCAAAGGTACACAACTCATAAGAATTGGAACCGGTTGAGGTGTTTCTGTTGGCTTGGTTGGGCTTATTGGTTATCCCATAGCGGTCTACCCAAGTAGCGTTCTGTGCGCTTACGCCAGTGTTGGCATTTCCGAAAGAAAACTTTGTTCCGGATCCCGAGTAGTTCGAGGAATTGTTAATTCCATGAGCCGATGAGTTTACCTGAATATAGCTACCATTCTGTATTTTCTTTCCGTCAGTAATATCGTAGTCGTAGAACTTCACTGGAACTTCCTTACTCTGTGTATTTTCGTCATAAACGAGCCGAACCACAATATTCTTAACAGGAGTCAGATCAACTTTTCCCGGATCAACGGGCAGGTTGGGGTTGTTGTCCCCTGAAGTTTCACCAGGTGTTTCGGCTCCTGTTTCTTCGCCATCTCCAGGCTCCTCAGTAATTTCGCTGCCCTCGACCCCTTCTTCTCCTTCAATGACATCACTGCCATCACCAATTTCTTCAGTCAATTCTTCTTCGCTCGCCTTATTAAGCATTGAATATTCCATCTCGTCGCTCAGGCTCACAATTGCCGTATTAAGAGCGTCTTCTGCTGGATTCAGCGTAAAGGAATCAACGTCGGTGTGGACAATCCAGTCATTAGAGTCAGTGCTGGTGGGATCACAGCCTTCTTTCAGCACCCAAATCTCGGAAAGCTTGTAGCCATCCTTACCCCTCAATTTATCAACCCTGGAAATGCCGTACTCACTCACAAGGTTGTAGTTGCTGCTGTCATAGAGCTGGGTAAGAACCTTATTCATTTTTATCTTCCCTGTCGCGCCAAGGGTAGCATTTCCACCTGTGTCAATCCACATGTAGAATTCCTTGAGCCCCAAATCGCCGTTCCGCGGCATATTCTTCCCGCTTGTGTCAATAATCTTGAGCGAATCATCGCCTTCTGTGGCAAGCCGGTTGAAATAGGCGTAGTACTGGACCTCATAATGGACACTCTTCTTATCGTTCATGATGTTAATAAAGAGTGCCATCTTCTTGATAGCTTCCTGTACGGAAAACCACTCTTTATCCTCATCTGTCAGCCGGCCATACAACTGGTCGATGTTGTTGAACCTGGAGTAAAGAAGATTCAGGAACTCACCGTCGATCGGGTCAGGAATCTGGATCTCATTTACCGCAGCAATGAAAGCCTTTGCGGTTTCGGACAACCCCACAACGTCCTCAAGCTGCACACACAGTGTATTCAGCTTCTCCTTCATGTTGATAACTAACAGCCGGTTCAGATCTTCTCTGCTGAGATTATTGTAAAGGGTGGACGCTGCATCAATCTGGGCCTTAGTGTCTTCTGCCGTATGCTCAGGAGGATTAGGCATTCGAATACTGTTTACAGCATTTACGAAAGCTCCAGCGGTCTCATTTAAATTGATTTCCCTATCTCGGATTGCCTCCAAGGCGCGAAGCTTCTGTTCCTCATCCCGGATCACAACCAATCTCTTGTCGCTGCCACTTAACCGGTCATACATATTATTTGCAGTCTCAATAGCAGCTTTGAAGGCATCAAAAGATTCGTTACTGAAGGGAATAGAGTAATGAATACGCTCCACGCTGATGACGAATGCCTGGGCACGGGCAGAAAGATCATCTTCGTTGTCAATGACCGCCTGTAGCGTGTCCAGAGTGCTGGATGCGTTCTTTACATAGACCCGCATACGGTCATCATCGCTGAGGGCTTCTTCCAGAGCACGAGCTTTGGCGATTTCCTGCCTCAACCATGTCAACGAAGAAGATGTCAATTCTGCCGGAATCCTGATTTCGCTGACGCTGTCAACGTAGTTTTGGGCTGCACCAGATAGGTTTTCCTCTCGGTCAATAATTTCCTTACCCTTTGCGATAATCTCAACGGAGTTTGCCGTAAAGGGATATTTTGTTTCCATTCCTGCAAAATAATTCTCCTGAGCCTCGTAATAGGCATCTTTAAGTTTCTGATAACTCTCGTAAGTGAGTTCGGCAGACAAATCAATCTTGGCCGCAGCCTCGACATACTTTACTGCCTTATCAAGCTCAACCTTGGTAGCATCCAGTTTATCGAGCTTTTTCTTTGTATCCTTTACTGATAGCGAGGCTTTATCGTCATCAGTAAGCGAATTCTTGTAAATGCCGTTTAGGTCATTAACCAGTTTGATGAAGCTATCAAACATTGATTTATCCAGAACATCGAAGGAGGGCACAACGACGGCATTTACTTCGGCAATAAACTCCTTTGCACCATCAGATAAGTTATCTTCCCGATCAAGGATTGCCTGCAAACTGGCCAGGCGGCCGTTTCTTGCACTCTTAACCGCAGCCAGTTCCTTCTCATCGGCAGAAAGGCGGTTATAAATTTCCATAATCGATGCGATTTGTGTCCGCAGACTGGCGAGATCATCAACTGTCACCGAGGAAGCATAGGGAAGCTTTTTTGTCAAATCAATAAAGTCCTCTGCATCGGTAGACATGGTAACCTTTTTTACCAGAAAAGATGCAGCATCTGCGCTGGAATCAGTACCACTTGAATACACCCCTGTTGCAGACAGTTTGCCGTTTTTGTAAGCGACTGTAACTGTTAACTTCCACTCACTCGGTTCAGTCACATACACACTAGAGGATGATGTGCTCATATAGATCCTAAACTCATAGATTCCGGCATCATTAAAGGTGATGTCTCTGAAAGAATGAGATTCATCCTGCACATACCCATCTGCAACACGACTAACCCTAATGTAGTCATAGGCTGGCATCACAACGTTTTTATCCGATCCTACCTGTTTAATATAAAAAAGGTAGCTTGCCACCTCTGTACTTTTGTCAAACTGGATATTCAACTGTGGCGTATACGTTACAGGCTCAATAACTTCCTCCTCAATCAGCCCAAGCTCGATTTTCCAGCACAGGATGCGACGGCACTTTTCCTCGACCTCACTCAACGAGAGGGATCCGTTTTTAACCGCAGTCAGTACCGTGGGAATATCACTGTCAGGAGTTGAGGTCATCGCCATATCAGCGCCAGCCTGCAAAGCTCTCAGACTGGCCTGGCCAGCGCCGGTAAAATTAGTGATAGCCCCCATAGCCAAATCGTCTGTCATTGCCACTCCGTCGAATCCCATCTCTTCGCGGAGCAAGTTATACACCGCAGGGGAGAGGGAAGCGGGATTCTCGGTGTCCAGACAGTTAATGGTATTGTGTGTAACCATCACACTTTGGCCACCGGCAGCGATACCAGCGTAGAAGGGAAGAAGGTCGTTATGATCGAATTCGTCCTTGGTCAGGTCATTTATCGCAAATCCGTTATGAGTATCAGCGGAGGTGGCGCCATAACCCGGGAAATGCTTCATGGTCGTTCCAACGCCAGTACCATCATAGGCTTTGATCAGAGTTTCGACGTATTCAGCAGTCTCAACTCCATCGCCACCCCAAGTGCGTCCGTACATCATTCCGCCAGGGGCAGACACATCAGCCACAGGAGCATGGTTTACGTTGAGTCCCAGGTCTTTGAGGAACGCGGCCTTGTCTTTGGAGTCGGAAACCACAGCAGACAGACCACCAGCTGCTTTCAACTCCTGCGGGCTCTGGAACTCCGCATGGCCATACTGGCTGTACTTGCTGATACGGACAACACGATTGCCGCTTGCAGCAATACCTCCTTCTTCGTCTACGGAGAATAAGAGGGGGATATCGCTGGACGCTTGGGTATCAGCGATCTTCTGGCGCACCGCCGTGGGATTCGAATTCTGGAACATTGCGGCAAATACCAGGTAGCCGCCGGGATGATACTTCTCAATGAGAGATTGTGCCTGAGCAACCGTGCCGCTGCCATCACCGGGATAGTGTAAGAGGAACAGCTGGCCAACTTTCTCCTCCAGGGTCATGCCTTCCATGATGTGGTTTGCCTGGCGGATAGTGTTGGAGCTCCACCCGTTAGAGCCCTTGTAAATCGTAATGAATTCGGCGCCCTCTGTAGTCTCAGGGTAGTAGGATGCACCGTAGTCAATAGGGCAGCTGTAGGTCCCGGTGGCAACCAGTTCTCCGTTCTCCTCCGTCACCTCAACCATCAGCTTCCAAACGCGCTCATCATACTTGTAGTTCTCGTCATTGATTGAACTACTGCCGCCTGTATCTGGCACCAAGCTTCCAGATGTTCTAGCTGAAGCACTGCTTTCTGCTCCGGGTGTATAAATCGCAAACTTATAGGACCCTGGAGCGGTAAATCCGATTTCATTAAAGGTAGTGGAGCCAGACCCGTCAACGTATGTGCCGGTACCAAGGCCGCCCACAACAATAACGCCGCCTTTGCTTTCAGGCATAATAACGGAATCTTCATCGCCTTCTGTAAGCTGAAGCCCAAAATAAACTCTCGGCTTGGACGACGTTGCAACCATAGTGTTCTTTACGACCGGCGTAAACCCAACAGAGTTTATCATAGGAGCAGCTTCGGGCGCTTTCCTGCATTTCCAAATCTCCTGGTAGCACATGGAGGTGTGTTGATGCTCAGTGATCCCGCAGATGTACACGGGGTTTTCAACGGGCACATCGCCATCTTCAACGTCAGTCAATTCCTCAGCAGTCTCCGTGAGATCACCCTGCTCGGGTTTTCCAGCACTTTCCTGACTTGCATCTGTAACGGGTTTCTCCTTGGTGGATGCATCACCGGTACTATCCTGCTCTATCTCGCTGGAACTATCAGCGCTTGAATCGCCGGTAGCGATTCCATCATTTTTATTTCCTTCAGTGGAGGAGTCTCCTTCCAGTTCACTGGAACCGGCAGGCTCCTCTTCTGTTTTATCTCCCTCCCGATCCCCTTCCTGAGACACGCTAGAATCAGCGGAGTCTTCCTGTTGAGAGCCGTCCGGAGGAATGGTGGGATTATCCTCCTCTCCTTGGGGCGGATTGTTGGGAACCGCCTCATTCGGTCTGTTCTCAACGCAGGTCTCATTATGAATGTGCTCCGGGATGTCGCAGGTGAGAAGTGTAGCCGCAAGCTGGCACTCGCACCCATCGCTCCCGTGCATGTGGAGCTCTCCCTCTTCCAATCCGCAGACCAATTCGCCGCTATGCGCATAACAGTTGATGGAATGATTGTGGTCCGGATCGCTGTTGTCGCAATCCAGCCAGAAATCTTCATAGCAGGCGAAAGTGTGGACGTGCGGCTCCGGATCATTTGCATCACTAGCAGTGCTGGCTGGAGTTATCGGGCCCATGAGCCCGAATACCATAATGGCTGCCAACAGCCCGGATGTAATCCTTTTTGCTTTTTGCCTCACGGTTTAAGTTCCTCCTTCTTTATACTTTTGGCCTTGCCCATATCATTTCCCTAGGTAGTTGCTTGTTCCCAAGCCCCACGTTGGGTATGTTGGGCTCAGCCTCGCCGTTTTTAAGAATGCTGTTCTACGGCGTATCTTTATCGTATGCAAAGTCAGGAGGTTGTATTGGCAAAGCGGTCCAAGCCGTGAAACAAGACGCAGGAGAGGTAGTTGCAGCCAAGTTAAGGAAGTTGTCTAAGAAGATCAACCTGCAGCTCTCTCGCTGCACATTTCTTTGTATTAACCTTGTAGAGAAGCTCTTTTTAGGGGGTTAATAAAGAAAATTGGGGCGAGAGGGCTTTTTTTTGTCTATCCAGGCAACTGCCTCAGCTGGAAATATTGCACCAAGGACTGAATTCCATAGCCGAAGTTATGCCGATTTTTCTGGAGATTCCGATGGAACTAGGCCGAAATATAGCCATTTCAAAAAGCGCAGATTGAATTATTTATAGCTGCATATGACATAAATAGTTCCCGCGTGGGCCAAAAACGGAGGAAATAATCCGTATTCTAACTAAAAGAAGGAGGTTGGCTGCATTAAAATATGCAGTCGCAGATAATGAAGAAAAACAAAATCAAGAGCCTCATGCTCACCGGCGTCCTCGCCGCCTCGATGGCCGTGCCGGTTTTCGCCGCCAATATCACTATTGACGGTACAGGCGCCGAGTTCCAGGCGTATAAGCTGCTGAACCTGACCACCAGCGCAAAGGAGTGCGACATCACGACCGAGAGCCACGTTCACAGCGACGCCTGCCAGTACAACTACTCCTACACCATCAATAAGAAGTACGATGCAGCTCTGAAAGCCGTCACCACCAAGACCACCGAGGAGGAGATCGTCGATTATCTGGAGCACCTGACTGCCGATCAAACCCGGAAGTTCGCCGATGACATTTACGCCCAGGTGAAGGATCTGGCAGCCGACAAGACCGCCTCCGGCAAGACCATCTCCGGCGTTGACCAGGGCTATTACCTGATTGTTGAGACCCAAAAGGATGGAGACAGCGACACCTACTCCCTGGTCATGCTGGACACCGCCGGCCAGAACGACATCACCGTGGCCACCAAGGAGGGTACGCCCACCCTGGAGAAGAAGATCGTCGATAATGGCAAGGATGTGGACGCCGCCGACTACAACATCGGCGACCTCGTGTCCTTCAAGCTGACTGGCACCATGCCTGACAACATTGACGGCTACAAAACCTACAAGTACATCATGCACGATTCTCTGAGCGCTGGCCTGGCGTTCAAGGCTGGCTCTGTGAAGGTGGCCATTGACGGGACAGCCATCACGGATGGGTTTGAGGTAAAGACCACAGGCCTGGACGATGGCTGCTCCATCGAGGTTGCCTTCACCGACATCAAAGCTGGCCACACCATCACCAAGAATACCAAGGTCGTTGTCACCTACGACGCCGAGCTGACCACGGCTGCTGATATCGGCAATCCCGGCAACCCCAACGACGCCCACCTGGAGTACTCCAGCAACCCCAACGCCGGCGGCGAGGGTGAGACTTCCGTGACTCCTCCTGACAAGGTGGCTGCCTTCACGTTTGAGGTTATCGTTGATAAGGTCGACAAGGCCGGCAAGCCTCTGACCGGTGCCGAGTTCGAGCTGCAGGTTAAAAAGAACGGTGAGTGGGTCAAGGCCCGCGATGTCAATAAGAATGATGCTGGCACCCAGTTCACCTTCACTGGCCTGGACTCTGGTGAGTACAAGCTGGTTGAGACCAAGGTCCCCAATGGCTATAACAAAGCCGATGATGTGGAGTTCCAGATCGTTTCCGTAATGGATGAGGAGTCCAACGATCCGAAGCTGACCTCTCTCAAGGTCATGCAGGGCGACAAGGAGATCTCCACCGGCGACGATGCCAAGTTCACTGTGGTTGTTGACGCCGGCCAGGCTACAACCAATGTGGTCAACACTACCGGCATCCGCCTGCCCTCCACCGGCGGCATGGGCACCTACGTCATCTACGGCGGCGGCGCCGCCCTGGTAGCTGGCGGCATTGTCCTGGCCGTTGTGAAGAAAAAGAAAGATTCCAGCGCCGAGGCTTAATCCGGCACATTACAAGGGGCGGGCGTTTTGTCGCCTGCCCCATTTTTCAGAAAGGATTTGGGACCCTTGAAAAAGTCGAAAGGTCTGAAAGCAGGCCTGTTTAATCTGCTGATTGCGGTTTCGGTTTTGATAGGGCTTGGCCTTCTCCTTTATCCGTCTGTTTCCAACTGGTTAAACGAGCGGAATGCCTCTAAAGCCATTGCGGACTACTCCCACGTTGTCGAGGAGATGAATACAGCGGATATCCAAAGGATGCTGGATGAGGCCAGAGCCTACAATCAGAGCCTGGTTGGAAATGCTGGAAGGTTTGAACCTACCGAAGAGGATACGGCAAAATACAACTCTATTCTGGACGTGTCCGGAACCGGGATTATGGGCTACGTTGAGATTCCGTCCATCGGGGTCAAGCTGCCCATCTACCACGGAACAGACGATGCGGTTCTGCAGGTAGCGGCTGGCCATATCGAGGGTTCATCCCTTCCTGTTGGCGGGGAGAATACCCATGTGGCCATCTCCGGTCACTGTGGACTCCCTTCCGCAAAACTATTCACTAAGCTGGACACCCTGGCAGTTGGGGATGAGTTTAACCTCTCCGTGCTGGGGGAGACCCTGAACTACAAAATTGATGATATCGTGGTTGTCCTCCCTGACGACTTCTCTCCGCTGGTCATCGAAGGCGGGGCTGACCAGGTGACACTCATTACCTGTACGCCCTATGGGGTAAACAGCCACCGTCTTATGGTTCGGGGCACACGGGTCTAGTTGACCAAAAACAATAGAAAGGAGGCCGCCCTTGTGAGGAACCGCCTCAAAAAAATTCTGTCAATCCCGCTCCTCGTCTGCATGATTGTTGGGATGGCCACCTCGGCCAGCGCCTTCAGTGTAAAAGGGGAGAAGGCGTCCATCACAGCACTGTATCTGATTGACGAAAAGCCTGTCCAGGATGTCGCTATCTCTGTCCATCGGGTTGCTTCTGTGGATGATGATTTGAACTACTCCTGGCTCGATGCCTACGTAAAGTACAAACTGACAGTTGATTTCAACGATGACAGCAAGATGGCTGAGCTGGCTCAGACTCTGGCTTCTTACGTGTCCAGAGATTCCGTCGCGGCTGCAGCTCAGTCAAAGACAAACGAGGATGGATATGCCTCGTTTGATAACCTGACACCGGGTATGTACCTGGTTACCGGTGAAACCTACCGGGCGGGCCGCTATACCTACCGCATCGTTCCTACCTTGATTCCTCTCCCCAATACAGCGAAGGATGGCACCCTGACCTTCGACGCCAACGTGGAGCTGAAGCATGAATCAACCTACCATCCGCCCGAGGGTCCCAGCCATGACACCACTATCCGGAAGGTCCTGAAGGTATGGGAGATGGGGGAGGGGAGCACTGTTGTGCCCGATTCCATCAATGTAGATCTCCTGCGTGATGGCCGGCTATATGATACCCAGCGCCTCAACCGCAGCAATAACTGGACCTATACCTGGCGGAATCTGGATGACAGCTATATCTGGTCAGTTGTGGAGCAGTCCGTACCCAACGGGTTTACCACCTCTGTCTCCAAAAGCGGCATTACCTATGTTGTTACAAACACAGAGGTTCCTATCATTCCAGTCGATCCGCCTATTGATCCGCCCGTTGACCCGCCTGTTATCCCGGGTGAGCCCACTGGGCCAGATACTCCACAGGAGCCTACAACTCCTGATAATCCGACTAAACTGCCTCAAACCGGCGTACTCTGGTGGCCGGTGTTGGTTCTGTCTGCGCTCGGCGTTGTCCTGATTATCAGCGCTTCTATGTGCAGCCGCAGGGGAGGTCAGAAATCCAAGTACATCCTCCTGGTTACGGGTCTCATCGCGATTTTGGTCGCTGCTTTTCTGACTGGTCAGAATGTAAGCGAAGACCGGATTGCGGGTGAGGATTCCGGCATCACAGTACGCCGGCTTGTGGAGCGAATCCCTGATGTGGAGGCTGACGAAAAAGCTGCGGGGGAGGAGATCATCCCCAATTACATCTTGAACCCTGGCATGAATATGCCTGAGCTGGAAGTAGACGGCCGCCGGTATATTGGTGTTCTGGACATCCCCGTCCTGGATCTGAACCTGCCCATTCTGACTGAGTGCACCACATCACTTCTGAGTCCTAGGCTTGCTGGCAAGTCTGCACTGCCTCCTCTGAGCTCTGAGATGTCCTGTAGGTGAGTTATGGATGGTACTGTGTCTGCAGTGTTTAAATGAGTGCCATCCACCCCACTCC